>Ga0257110_1000319_pt1 | contig 24677 bp, 26 predicted proteins | sample LP_taG_7_FD_190184 | JGI IMG/M metagenome (GOLD analysis project Ga0257110, IMG submission 190184) | Marine microbial communities from Northeast Subartic Pacific Ocean, Canada - LP_J_2015_P26_10m | ecosystem: Environmental > Aquatic > Marine > Oceanic | place: Canada: Northeast Subartic Pacific...
CAAGTTTTAATTTATTATTATTGTCCAAACGCATTATATGTTCATTGTCGGCATTCTTAAATATTTTTGTATTATGATTATCAGCGTAATTTGTATTAATGGTATCAAATTCAACATTCACTTTATCAATAAAATCTTGTGTAGTGTACCCATCTGGTTCCATAACTATTTCAAACTTATTTAAACTAACATCGCTCGTCAAAACTTCGCCATTTTCATTAATACCATTATAAAGCGGTTTTATTGGTATAAACTCCATTTTAATTTCACGTCCACTAGGAACTATAATTCTATCATTTACTGATGGTTCTTGTGATATAACATCGTTTAAGATTTTATACTTATATTTAATACCATCATAAGTTATATCATCACCTTCGTCCGTTTCAAACCCGAATGTGCTGTTTGTCCATATATTTGTAGTCGCATCAGTATTATATGGAAATAATACAACTATCTTAGTATCCAAATTATTAATAGCATCATCGCGTACTAATCGAATTTTTAAGTAATTACCACTAGCATCTACTACATATCCAGAAGCATTATTATCAATCTTATTTGAATTTGTTAAAACAGTATCAAAATCATTATTTGAATCATAAACATTATTCTCGTTAAAAAGTAAATCTATTACCGACAACGCATTTGATAATATAGTTGGAATGTCACCAATATATCTTAATATTTTTATAATATTATTTGACGGATCAAAAATATCACCATTTGGTGTAGTCGTTCGAGACGACCGTAACGTGTAAGTGTTAAGTGTATCTGTTGTAAATCCTAAAAAAGATGGTATGGATAAATCATTTTTTCGAGATCCATTATTCTCATATACATCTGTTCGTTTTGGAAATCTAATTCGGAAATAATTCGAATCGTAATTTTTTTTTATATCAATAAACATTTTTGTCTTTCCAGATGAAGGGTTATACGTTATACGTGTATTGTTTAAAGATGTGTCTGTTAGAGGTATGTTCTCGTCTATTATATAATCATCCCCATCAGTATTATATTGATCTTTCAATCTATTAATCACATTGTTCAAATTTTCTATTAATGATGTAGGATCATAATTTCCTGGTTCAATTTGAAGTTTTATATCATGTGTTGAATTCAATATACCAGGTGCGTTTCCTTTTATAAAAAAAAAATTACTACCAAAATCCTCACTAATTGTGTACCAAGAATAAGGCACAGAGACCGAATATAATTTCAATTTAACTACATTTTTAAGAGTTTCTGATAAATTTATTGTGAATTCAGATGAGGTCGTTTCTGTGTTATTATAACGCGAATTGCTATTTATTGTTACTATCCTTTTTGTTGCCTGATTTATTATATTTCCATCGTCGTCCACAGCATAATTTAACGGATACGAAAATGTGAATTTTGAAGCGGACATGTCTTGTGGGTCGTTTTCGTTTCTTCGGTCTTTTCTGTTTATAGTAACACCGGTGGTTCCCACACCAAGAGTAAATTCTCTTGACACTGGGTCAATATTGACGGTTCCCGCGTTTACTCCTGATATATCTGTGCCATCCACTGTTTTTATATAATCATTATTATTATTATCATCATTAACGAGGTCTCTTATAGAATCACTACCAAACTCAAAATCGTCATTTCGTTTATCATATTTTTTTAATCTCTTTCCGCTATTATCACCTACCCCATTATCATCATCATCGTCATCTTCAAAAAAATACTTATAAACATCAATCATAAAAGCAATAACTTTATCATATTCATCATCATTACCGCTCGAAGTTGCCTTTGCAGTTTTATATTGATTAATCATACTTAATATTTTGGCTTCCAATTCGCGATCACCTATAGTTGAATCAACGCCCAATAAGGCATATAAATCGTCGGAGGTGGTATCATTACTTATTTTTAATTCGTCCATACTAGTTATTTTCTATACACTATATTTATATTTCTTGTTTCTTTGATAATAAATCACGCTTATCAAACATCTTATAAATGAAATCAACTAAATCAATAACAGGCATAATACGGTGAAGTAGAACAGGTGGGAAAGCGAGTAATCCGTGTCCTCGCTTCATATGATAATTTCCTTTAAAGCATAGTATATCAAACGCCTTCATTATTTCTTCCTCATCCTCATTCATATCTTCACGGTCAATGCGACTTTTACCTGTAAATACATAGCGATTATAGTTTTGGTTCTTATAGACCGAATACTTCCTTAGTTTGGGATGATTTTTAATTTTTCCAATTCCCAATATTTTATTATTATCATTATTCATTTCAAGAACAAACATAGTCGAGTCCAAAGTAATTTTCTGAGACATCATTGTTGGTGAACAATATACACATCCTATTTTCGTCTTAGACGTTAGAAATGCTTTGTTTTCATTCCATGTTGAATTACTAAACCGACTGGTGATCAATCGATAAGGTTTACTTGATAGAAGGTCTTTGGTTTTATTTTCTTCATTTCGTTTAGTTTCCTTAATTTCGTTTGGGTTCATCGTTTTATTATAGATAATTGTATTTTTATAGATAATTATATATAGGTTCTCTCAAATCAATTTTTACTTCGTGTTTAATCTAACGAAAGTGTATATAGAGTGTCATGACTAATAATTCAAAGTCTTTAAAAATAAACACCAATGAAATAATAGACATTGAAATAGCAGAAAAAAATACGAATACCAATATAGAGGAATATACTGATGAACATTTTATGAATAAATTGAATACGGTCCTTGAACCGTTTGATAAGCAAGGTGTCGTTTTAAATGACGAAATACTTCAAACGATATCAACGGGAAATATAAACGTCGATTTACGTTCGTCTAATAGTCCGATGACTTTATCTAAGAGCGGTAGCGAGGCGAGTTTTGACGAAGACGATGAACAAGAACTAGACAATACAATAAATGAAACTGGTAATAAATTAATATTATTAAATTCATCAAGTAAACCGAAGAAAGATAAACGATTTCGTAAACTATCATTTAAAGAGGTTGAGCGCTCATTAGACACATACGATTCTAATTGTAAGATATCAAACGAATTGGACATTATCATTACATATTTGAATGGTCAAAAAAATTTATATATACATTCCAAAAATTTCACACATTGTAAATTAAATATATTGATGGTACCAACATTGGTACTATCAACCGGAGTGACTGTAATATCCCCATTTATATGTCTTTATGGATGGTCTAGTATAACAATTTCCATACTTAACGCTACCATAACACTTCTTATATCTCTGGTCAATTATTTTAAACTAGAATCGAGTTATCAAATGTATAGTCATTTAGCATCACAATATGATAAACTACAGACGGTTCTCGAATTAGCAAACGGTCGCTTAATATTTCTAGAAAATGCGATTGAACAAAATGAATTGATTATTAAAACCATCCAAGAATTTGAAGAGAAAATATTTGAGATTAAAGACTCAAGCACAATATTTATCCAAGAAGATGTAAAGCATATCTTTCCGATCATAAGTCATATTAATATATTTTCATTTATAAAGCGAATTGAAACATATAAGAAAAGTCTTATATTCAAATATCGTGATGTTAAAAATGAAATACGCTATATATTACATAAAATCAATGAAGAAAAATGTGATGACGAACGATGTAAAACACGAATAGCGTATCTACTTGATATAAAAACTAAAATACGCGACGAATATATCGAATATAATAATGTATATAGTTATATGGATGACGCTTTTATACAAGAAATAAAAAATGCGGAGGAGCAGAAGTTTTGGTGTCTTAGAAGAATATCGGGTCATAAACCCCCTGCCACCCAACACGCAATTATTAAGAAACATATTCCGAAATTATAATCACTTGGAAGCTATATGATTACTCTTCATAATTCGCCAGAAATAGGGCGAGTTGTTATCGTGTACTATATTAATATAATTCCCTTCATGTAATCGTTCCTTTATATCACCATTGGATTTATCATTCCAGTTTATATCTATAATCACACACCTATAATTCGTATTATTCTTTGGGCGTGACTCGTATAGCTTTACGATTCTACCCCACTTCAATCTACAAATCGTTTTAAATATATAATCTCGGTTAAACGTTGTATCAATGCGTGGAATACATAGTTGCATATAAAGATTTTAGAGTGATTACACATTTATCATGTATAAAAAGTTTTTTCAATTTTATAATCTATCATTTCATAATTATGATATGATAGATTAATTCCAAATAATGCGAGTTAAAGTCACATTTTATAGAACCAACTATATAATTTGTATCTTATAAAAATGGTCTGTCTCAAATATTTATGTAAGGTGTTGGAAATTTATCCATACCTATTTTTTTATATTGTTAGAATACCTTAAGCTGTATTGAGACATATTATAACACATAGACATCTTTATATTATTTATGAATATATTTTCATTAATATAAATATTCGTTATATTAGTAAAACTTTTATAACATAAGTTTCTAACTGATTGAATGTCTTGGTTTCTAGACGAAGAAAAATTATTGAACATTAATGATTGTTATACGAGAGAACCTTTCCCTTTCATTGCTGCACATTATGTATATTTAAATGATAATGATTATATAGATAATATTGTTTGTGAAGATTTATATTTTAATTGGGATGCTAGTAAAAATATAGGTGTTATACCAAATAATAAAATTTTAAAATTAATAGAAGAGAAGAAGAATGGATGTCAAAGTAAATATTCTTTTGAATCGGGTGCAACATTTATCATAACTTTAGAACCAGAAGACATTCATAGTTATTCCGAAACGGACGATGATGATAGTCGTTTTCTAAAACCATTTACAATTATCAATGACTTGCATTTAGAACCTTCTATATTTATTTTCAATAATTTAAACGCCATCTATTTTTTCTTTCGTCAAACAGAAAAGAAGAATAATCCTACTTCTATCTTAAAGATTATGAATACACCCGTTGTTAAAAAGATCAAATCAAAAACTAAACGGGTACGAGTTAAATTACCAACTAAGAAAAATAGAACACGTAAATACTTAGAAAAATAATATAAATATCTGCCGTTATTTATCTTATAATGAGCGAATTCGATAAAGAGTATCCTCCGTTGAAAAAGGAAGAAGCACCCATCTATAACTTTCATCATGATTTAATAGAACTTTATCTCAATTTATGTAGGAAAACCGATAAATCTGCTATCAAAAAAATTTATACTTGTTTTCGTAATGCTATCCAGCGAGTTATTGATGATGAAACGATTGACGAGCCCAAAAGAAAGGAACATTTATTATTATTATATAAACTCATAGCACAAACAAGAGATATTACATACGGAAAGGGGGAAAAGTTTATTACGTATGTTTTAATCGCAGCTTGGTATACATTTTATCCTGTATCTGCTTGTTTTGCTTTAAAAACGCTTGTCACTAATCATGATAACGACGATGATTTATTTTCACCTTATGGATCTTGGTGTGATATGAAATATTTCTGTGGTTATGTGAATGAAGCAAATTATATTGATAATGACGATAAAACGAAGTTAATTGATACTGCGATTGGATTATTAAATCATCAAATTAATAAAGACAGAATGTCGTGGAATAATACACTCAAAGATTTTCTGGAAGAGAAAATGAATAATCCTGCAACATTTTCACAGCGCCCAATAGGTAAAGATGTTATGACGTTTGCTGTAAAATGGTGTCCACGTGAAAATAGTAAGTATGGTTGGTTGTATGAATTACTTGTATTACAATGGACTAAAATGTTTTCTCCTAATGTAAAATATGAAACAGAAGCCGAGTTCAGTGTTTGTAAACGCAATTACAGAAAGATGATCTCTGCATTAAATAAAGAATTACAAACGCCACAAGTTAAACAATGTGCAAATCGATGGTCTGATATTAACCCCGACGATGTTTCCATTGGAACACTGGTTAAACAAAAACGTGCGTTCAGTAAAGCGGATAATATAGATAGAAGTGAATGTAGAGAACATTTCAATGAATATTATGATGACATGAATGCCGTTCGTAATTATAAACAAAATACTAACCGAACAATTATACCATTATCCAAGATTGTTTCTTACGCGATGAAATACATTGAAGATGGAGTGGAGAATGAAAAGCAGAAAACTTGGATCAATTCTATTTGGAAAAAAAATATGAATCATGTTACAAAGAGTAAATTGAATAATTCCGTTCCCATTATAGACATCAGTTGGGATCTTGATAAAGATTCTAGAAACAGTGCAATTGGATTAGGTATTGCGGTTGCTATTAAATCTGATATTAATCGCATTATACTTTACGATAATGTCTCTTATTGGATTACAATTACACCCGACGAAGATTTTACATCCATTATTAGTAAAATCTATAATAAAACACAAACTGCAACGTCATCTAATATAGACTCTGCGTTATCCCTTGTATTAGAGGCATTCGACTCAACTGCTTCTCCCGAAACCAAGAATGATATGGTTTTTTTTATATTCAATGGAGGCAAGGATATTAATTTATCTATACAAAAGCGATTTCACTCGTCTACCTTCATTTATTGGAATATCCAACGCACGGGTTATTTAAAGTATAAACATATACATACATCACCCGGTAAATTTCACTTATGTGGAAATAGTATAACTGACATTAATAATATACAAAAATACTTTATCGACCGCTTTAAATCGGGCGATCTTGGTAATTATATCATAAATTTACTCAATAATCCACGTTATAAAGTATTAGAAAAGTGTTTAATCGATATTATGTAAAAATTGATTATCATAAAAGTTACATTATTTTTATGATAAACACATTCATTTTAGTCTTTTATGACAACTATCAATATTCCTACACAGCGTTTCAAGTACAGCGAATATGTCGCATCGCTTCTGAACGACTTCGCAAATATCCATCGCTACGACGAACGTAACGATTTTCAACAATGTTGGGGAGAATATATTCAAAAACATAACGTTGCTTTCAAAAACGAATCCGAATCTCTAACAGAACGCGGGTTTAATGGTGATCCTTATAATGCAATGTATAAAAGTACTCGCTTCTACTACCGAAAAATGCATTTGACCGACAATAATTCAAAACAATCTGCGAAAAACCGATCTTATAATAGATTTCCCGCAGAACTGGTCGCTTTAATTGATACCAAGATTGAAAACTATATTTCTATCAACCTTACACAGATTACAGATAATAATTTTATATGTAAAATTACACCCGCATCTTGTTATAAGAACTTTTGTCTCGATTACGAAAGTGAGATAACCAAGCATATACGCGACTATATCAAAGAAATCAGAACACGATGTGGAAACGTATCAATAAATATTATTTCGGAAAAACTCAAAAAAACGTTTAAGAATCGGTTTTATAAGATCCAAGAAAAACTCAAGAATAAACCACATAAATAATTGGCGTAAATTATATTAATGCTTGATTTTGATGCACGGAACACATTCTGTATTTCATTGGACGAAAATGACCCACGATGGAAACGCATGACCGAAAGATTCATTTTTTTCAATATGGAATGTTCGCGATGGAACGCATCCACACCAACATCATTAACATTGAATTTTCTCAATTATCTAAATGGTGGACAGCGAGCTTGTGCAGAATCTCACGTCAGAATATGGAAACATATGTTACACCATAATATAGACTATGCACTTATACTTGAAGACGACGCTTGTTTTCATAAAGATTGGAAAACACAACTGATTAAGATCAACAACATTATTAATAATGATCCCTTATGGGACTGTATTTTTTTAAATGTTTCCGACCCAGTAACTCCTACGAATAAATGGTCTTTGGTAAGCGAACAATATTTGACAGGCGGTTATATTATAAATCTCAGAGGAATTAAATATATTATGGATTTATTCAAAAATGGTATTGGCGCAAGTGATTGGATGACTACGCGTCTCCAACAACGTGGGCATTGTTATTCATTCTTCCCTTGGTTAATTATACAAGAAGGTAATGAGTCAACTATTGGTAGTAACTGTGACGCAGATCATAAAAAAGTATTACGTTGTTTAAACGAAATACATTGTGATATTAAGAATTATATTTGATTTTAGATTTCATCATTCCAGCATGTAGCACAAATATCTTGATGTTCCTTTTCATTGAATAAATACGTGGTATCCATACTACATTTGGTGCATTTGAAATAACATAAACGGTTTATTTCACAGTCCCCCATATTTTCACGCGTTTCTAATACTATATTTATGATTATACCAAATGCTAGTTCTATGTATAATTCGTCTTGTTCTTCATCACTCAATGATAACTTCATCATGTTCAGTGTTGTATCTACACCACGGAGTGCGTTTATTATTATACGTGATGTTTCTATAACCCATGGTTCATTATTATTTTTTATAAGGTCGCGAAGAGCATTCTTAAAATCATCTTCAATAGGCGATTTACTGCGTATCTCGTTATCTTCATTACTCAAAAATATACTTCTCATACCATCTGTGTTTTTTAATATTTCTGGTATAGATTCTCTGAAATTTTCACGAAGGTTCTCAAATTCATCCCAACTGTCATAAAGTATTCTTAAATCATAATAACTCTCATATTCTAAATTATTATCATCTGAACTTTGTGTCGAGGAATTATTCGAAGACTCGTCGTCATCGAGGGTTGCTTCGTGAGTTGAATTACATGAGTGACTATATATTTCGGATATCTCATTTTCATCCACTCCGAAAAAATTACCCAGTTTCTTCCTCCGCAACTCGCTTTCAAAATTACTCATTATAATATCCTATTAGATATATTTGTTTATATCTTTCAGTATATACTTCATTATATATTTACTTGTATCCAAACTCCCTTCCATCCATTGATTATTTTGTTTTGAATAGTTTTCTCCACATGCATATAATGGAATTTCATCGTACGGTTTCATTATTTTTTTTAGCATTATATCGCTATTGAAACCCGGAGCAAAATATGCTACACCGTGTTCATAATAGAATACTTTTGTATCAGTTGGTGTTGGTATATTTATTCCAAATTCTTTATCTATTATTTTCTTATGTTCTCTATCTACACATTCTATTCCCTTTGTTTTATATAAACGGTTCCAATATTTCGCATAGTTATTATCCGTGTAAGATATCATAATTATACCTGTTTTCGGATTTATTGGAATCATCATTCTTATTTTATTATTCATCGTCATTCTTGGTATTTCAGAGAACCAAGCGTCATTTTTTACCGGAAATTTTGAATATATACGACATAATGGTAATTCGTTTATCAGTTTTGTATATTTATGCACTGGTTTAAATATTGATAATTTACCCAATACATTTGATGTAACTGCACATACACACTGACGCGAATTATATATCTTCATATAATTATAGCATTTTATTGTAAAACACGCAGTCGTCTTACCATAATTTATATGTTCTACTTCACGGTGAGTTAATATTTGGCCTCCCATATTTTTAATCCGCTTGGTCAATTCCTTGATTATCTGTTCCAACCCACCAGATAAAGCAAAATACTTATTGTTTGTAATCAAATGGTCTTTCATCAAAACTATTGCATCATATGCGTTCATATGTGTAAATTCGGATGAGTATCCAAAATGATCCAGTATTTCGTTTGCTTTTTCTTTACCGAGAACATTGGTGATATAATTATAAAATGTCTGATTTCGCAGTATTTCTGGTGTCGTTTTCTTTGACTCACTAATTGTATGTTTGATATCTTTATTCATATTTTCTAGTTTGAATGTCTCTCGGTTCTCGTTATTCCAAGTAAATTTCATACTACCGATTGATATTTTTTTATCGGTCAATTTAAATTCTTCCAACAATTCGTTCAATAATTTATTTTTATTATGAAATCTACCTGCTCCGGATTCTACTGACATATTACGATTTTTAAATGTTTCTATGCGCCCGCCTAATCTCTCTTCTTTTTCCAAAATAACTACTTTACAGTTCTTTGCGTTTTTCAATATATTATATCCGGTGTATAGTCCCGATAATCCACCACCGATTATTATAACATCATTCATTATATAATATCAGTCTATATAATATTATATAAATTTTTCAGTATTATTCTACAGTTACTACCTTTGCCAAATTTCTTGGTCTATCTGGATTATAACCTTTCTTCAATGTTATATAATAAGATAATAACTGTAATGGTATCAAACCCAATATAAAACCATAATAGTCATTTTTCTCTACAGTTATAATGTTTTTTACTGTAACGTCATTTTTCTCTGTATCTGTTATAAGTAATATTGGGGCATTCCGTGACGAGACCTCCTGATAACAATTCATAATTTTATCACTATACTTATCGTCACAATTTAAAAGAATTACCGGTGTTGCTTCTGTTAATAATGCAAAAGGACCATGTTTCAACGCACTTGCAGAATAACCTTCTGAATGAATATATGTTAATTCCTTTATTTTAAGAGAACCTTCGTTAGATATATAATAATCACACCCTTTTCCCAATACAAACATACTATTAATATTCAATAAATTCAGTTCTTCTATTATAGGAGATATATGACTATATACATTCGCCAATGTATCTGTTATATCTTTTGATAAATTTCTTAAACTTTTTATCACCTTTTTACGAAGGTTCTCTTCAATACCATGTTTTTCTGAAAACCATAATGCGACCAGTGATAAACAAACCACCTGTGAAACGAAGGACTTGGTTGACGCAACACCCACCTCAATACCACTATTACAATATATTCCGCAGTCAGTTTCTCGTGCAATAAGTGAATCTACTACATTAATGACCCCAAGTGTTATTATATTATTTTCACGTGCTATTTTCATACAGCGATGTAAGTCTTTCGTTTCTCCCGATTGGGATATTAATATAAATCCCGTTTTTCCTTTCTTAGGTAAATCGTAATATGCCAGTTCGGCGCCGTCTATTACTTGAACACTATTAAAATTACACAGTAATTTCATAAAATAAGCACCACACTCTCCCGCATTAAACGACGAACCACAACCCAATATAATTATATTTTCTAGTTGTTCTAATTCTTTACTATGTGTATCAAGACCACCTAATTTAACACCACTATCGTTCTTGATGCGCCCTCCTCGATTTATTGCGTTCTGAACAATTACCGACTGTTCGTGTATTTCCTTTATCGTCCAATGCTCATATGGGGAAGGAGACAATTCTCGCTTACCGATTGTTAAATTTCGTCTCGTATAATTCTTATTCGTCTTCATACATATACCTGTACTACTACTGGATATACAACAAATATCATCATTCTCCAATGTTATATAAGTATTCATATGGTTACAGAAACCACTCTGCTCTGATGTTATAATACAAGTGTCGTCTGATAAACCTACTAATATTGGTGAACCATTACGAACACAGTATATTTTATCGGGTTCTTTAACATTTAATATGACTAAACCGTATGTTCCGGTTAATTCCGAAATTACTTGTTTTATTGCTTCCACCGTGTTCTGTGTTCTATCATAATAATATTCCAGTAACGCCACGATTACTTCTGTATCCGTTTGAGAATAAAACGTATAATCATGCTCACGTTTTAATCGTTCCTTTATAATATTATAGTTCTCAATTATACCATTATGTGCAAGTATAAATGTACCGTGTTTTGAAATATGCGGATGAGCATTTGTATCTGTCTTACCGCCGTGTGTCGCCCACCTATTATGTCCAATACCAATATTATATTCACCACCAGTAAGACGTTTTATTGTTTTACTCAATTCGTCTAATGCATCTATTTTATTTTGTATATCTTGTGCGTATTTATGTAGTATAAATTCACCATTACTGATCAAACCTATACCGCAAGAATCGTATCCGCGATTTTGTAATTGTTGTAAACCGCTCAGGATTCGTTCTCGTATATCACCCTTTTTTGTTATTATTCCAAAAATACCACACATTACGTTATAATAATATTTAATATTTAAACGTTATATCTTACAACACATATTAACTCCTTTGTATTTGAATTATTATGCCTATATAATCTCGTAAGACTGGTATTAATTACATACCCATTCGCTTCCAGATATGCAAATATTTGCGGTATATCATTACGCTCCATATATGTCTTTGTTCCCGGATATCGTGTTAAGTAATATCTACACGTTGTATTGTATGGATATTTGAACTGTGATAACTCGGGGTGTTTTGCCTGAAATACACACTGACTTATTGGTCCGTCGGGCATTATATCCAAAGTAACCACCGATTTATATTCACGAGTAACTGATTCCAATATGGATTCGATATATAACGCAAATGTCTTATTTGATACAATATCAAAAGGGCTTTCCATTTAATTATGTTTGATATATTATTTGTCATATTTTATAATTTATTATATTTGTAATATAAAGCTTTCGTTCTTATTTTATATGGCGGTGGAGGAGCCATAAGTCGTCTATTTATGGATGAGGCCGTATTCCTTACAGCAGTTTAATTAGATGGAATACAGACCCAACTAATTAAACCAACAATTTATTATTATTTAAAATAATAATAAATAATTTTATACATATAATCTATATACAAGTTTCATGACCAAAACGGATACTACGCGTCAAGATCGCAATACAAAGAAAAAGGATAAAAATGGTAAGACATACGGTTCGCAAAAACATATTAGGCAAAAAGAGGTGCTTAGATCTCGTACTACTACTACTACTACTACTACTACTACTACCAAAAAAACAAATAAGAATAATAAGTCAAAGCGCAATAAAAAATAGATTACGAAGAGGCTGGAGGCGCTGATGTATTATACGGATCTATTCCAGCAGATACTAAAATTTGTTTTATAAGTGATAATTTATCCCGATCAAATCCAACACCGAATGCCGGTAATCCAAATGCTGCAATATAATAACTAAACAATGGTGCAAGTGTAAATGTTTTCGTTAAACCAAAACCACCACACGTATCAGCAATGACATCTTTTTCATTTTTACCAGATAATATTTCCTCTATTCTCTTTTCTAATATGGAATTCTTAATAGACATAGATAAATGCTGTGTGTATAATGCATATCCATTTATAGATCCATTAAGACCATCCAGTGTAATTTGTAATAATGTTCTTAAATTATCGTTTGTTGCAAGATCATATTGTTTTCCCACTTCATCGTGGAGAACAAAACTTTGATTTAAATCGGTTGGAATATCAGCATATTGACGGTTCGCCATGCGTGAAGTATACTCGGTATCTATTGTATTTATTGAATTTACCACTATGTCTGAAAATACCAAATCTGTGCTCTCCAATATGATTGGTTCCTGTATTGCTTCTGTAAATACTGTAATTATACGCGTTGGTTGTGCTGTTAAAGAACCACCACTACGTCCTCCTAATAAATCACCTGTGCGACCCATAATCTATTATATAAGTATAAGATAATTCTATCTTTTACGCGTAATAAATATATATATACACATTATACAAAGGCATTGATGAATATTTTTTCTTTGATATATTCTTTTTTTTACACTATTGGATTTATTAAATATTTTGATAATCCCAATATTAATACCATTACACAAGTTATGTCTTTAACTGCCTCTGCATATTGTAGCAAAAGTGAATTACAAAACTGGTCGTGTAAAACATGCAGTCAAAACGTTTCGGATATTAAAATCATAGATGGCGATACACGTATCATTATGGCATATGATGCGTCTTTAAAATCTCATTTCATTTCCATTAGAGGTAGTTCTGATATTAATAATTGGATTTCCAATCTTGAAACACGTATTATATATCCGTATTATGATACAAACATCGGTGTTCATAATGGTTTATATTATGAATACCAGAACTATAAGGAGCAACTCATTTCCTATGTTAAAAACCTCAATGAGAATGATAATTTGATTATTACAGGACACTCTTCGGGTGGAGCACTTGCGTCTTTTTTGGCATACGACTTAGTAACCGATGGTATATTTTTATACACCAATATTCATTTATATACATTTGGTTCTCCACGTATTGGTAATAAAGCGTTTACGAAAAGTTTTGTTTCTTTTGATATACCACATAATCGTATAACATATAAAAAAGATATTGTTCCTCATTTACCTGAGGAATTATTGGGTTTTATTCATTTACCACATGAGATATGGTTCACATCATCCTCTAAATATAAAGAGTGTAATGATCATAATGGTAAAGAAGATGATTCGTGTAGTAATTCTTGTTCACCATTTTCTTGTACTTCGGTTAGTGATCATCTAAATTATTTGGATACTGCTATTGGGAGCGATGCGTGTTAAATAATCATTATATAGTGTTAATGATTATTCTAGATCAAATTCATAGACATTGCTGAGCGTCTGCGTTTTCTTACCGGTGCCTCCACACGTTTCTTAGCAGCCTCTTCCTCCACACGTTTCTTAGCAGCCTCTTCCTCCGCACGTTTCTTAGCAGCCTCTTCCTCCGCACGTTTCTTAGCAGCCTCTTCCTCCGCACGTTTCTTAGCAGCCTCTTCCTCCGCACGTTTCTTAGCAGCCGCTTCTTCCTCTGCCTGTTTCTTAGCAACCTCTTCCTCCTCTGCCTGTTTCTTAGCAACCTCTTCCTCCGCACGTTTCTTGGTAGCCGCTTCCTCTTCTGCCAGTTTCTTAGCAGCCGCTTCCTCCTCTGCCAGTTTCTTAGCAGCCTCCTCCTCTGCCAGTTTCTTAGCAGCCGCCTCCTCTTCTGCCTGTTTCTTAGCAGCCTCCTCTTCTGCCTGTTTCCTCATTTCTTCGTCTACGTTGGGGTCTTCGCTACTCATTATCTTATATTATTTATTGAGATAATTTAAATAAGACATTATAGTTTTGTAACACACTAAAATAACATAAAAAGAAAACACAAAAAACACAGAAAAACTTATAAAAATTGATTATTAAATTACTTTTTTATAAATACGACAAATAACTTCAAAAGAAGCTTAATAACTCACATACATTTGCAAATAACAATGTCTGCCATCGCCAAGAACACCAAGACCGGGAACCGCTACTCTAACACCAGGCCGAAGGTCGGTGGGGGTAAGTTCTGTAAGATCTGTAAGGACATGGGCAAGAGCTTGGAGGAGTACACCAGTCACTATGTTCGCGAGACCCCCGATCCCACGAGTAAGGTGGTGTGCCCCGTGCTCATCGCTGCAGTTTGTCGTTACTGTAAGGTGGGTGGTCATACAGTGAAGCACTGCCCCAAGATCGAGGCGAAGAACCGTCAGCAGGCAAAGGCACTTAAGGATCAGTCTCATATCATCTCCAAGAACTACTGTATTGAGGTGACCAAGACGACGAAGATGAAGAAGGTTTCTCGCGATCAGAACAACTTCGCTGCGTTCGCTGTGCTTAACGACGACGACAGTAGCGAGGAGGAGACGGAGGTCATTAACACCCCTCCTCCGTCTAGTAACGTTGTCTCCTACGCCAGCGTTCTTCAGAAGGCACCTCCGACCACTAACATGTTCGCTCCTTCCCAGGTTGCTTCGCTCATTCCGGTCAAGCTTGCGTTCAACGAGGATGATGTGGTCACGCTTGATAACATCACTGGGAAGTGGTGCGACGACGAGGACCTTGACGACGCCATCGTTCTTAAGACCGTGGACGCCCCTCCCGCCCCGTTCAGCGCAGACCATCCTCTCAACCGCTTCGTCTCTTTCGTGGATGCGCTCGCCAAGGACTATACCAAGGAGTTCTCCTCGTCTATCGCCATCACCACCGATGCCTTTCAGCAGCTCTCGAAGAACTGGGAGGCGAAGTTCTTCGAGTTTGAGGGCAACAAGACCGTAATGGATAATGCGAAGGATACGAACCTGAGGGCGAGGTCTACAGTCATGACCGAGCGCTACATCCAGTAAGTAAAGGGGGGGGGGGTAAGCGGGAGACTGTATTAATAGAGCGCTAATAAAAACAATAAAAAAGGGAGTTTATCTCCTCCTTTTTTATTTGATTTTCTTTTACATGTTTGGACAATTAAAAAATATAAAAAATTGAAATATAATATTAAACCTCTATGAACAAATAAATATAATGAGTTCTGAACATGAACCAAAACACTGGATATTTAGAGTTAGCGATGGGGAAAATTTTAAAAATAGTAAATATCCATTTTGGGGAGTGAAAAGAGGTAAGAATGGTTGTATTAAAACTATCGTAAGTAAAATTAAAGAGGGAGATATACTATGGTTTATGACATCTAAAAAACATGGGGGTAAATTAATAGGAATGAGTGAATATACATGTTATTACGATAGAGAGGATGAACCACTAATCCGTATGAATACTTATTTAAATAAAGAACAAAATTGGAAAGGCGAAGAAGATTGGGACATACAAATACATTATAAAAATTTATATATTACAGAAAAGCAAGATATTAAAGCATCGGTTCAATGTAGTGCAATCATATTAAATTACGAGACTTTTAAGGATAGAGGATTACCTGATTTATACAATCATTATAATAATTTTAACTATTATGCCGAACCAAAAATATTTTAATAATTGGCATTTTAAATATTCAAATGTGTAATAATTACGAAACACTGTTATCGTCGTATTCGTCTTCAGTTTCGCTATCGTCACTCATATTTTTTGTATATAAATGATAGGTATATGCCTGGTTCATCGTGAACTTTGGTGCATCCAAATTAAACTCCTTTTTCCTTCCTTTGAATGGCGGATTCTTAATAAACGTCTTTCTACCAAACTGTGGGTTATACGTGAACAAGTTATTAATTTTTTCGCTCAAATAACAACTCGCCATATTTTTTTTTTCCAAACCACTTATGTGATAACGAACAACCAAATATAAATAATAATACGGTCTTAGTACCCGTATCAGGTCTTTATGAGGAATTTCTTTCGAAATATTAAACTTAGACGGATAATAACATTTCAACATACTGCGCATCTCTTTATTCAGTGTCTCGGGGGGTGTGTTATATATATATTCCCGGAAGTATGTCTCACGAATCAAACATTCATTTTCAGCGCGAAATAATTCCAGATCAAAATCTAGCCATACGAAATTATGAAATAACACAGGAAATTTCAAAGGATTATCTATCATGCGAAAATATATAGTGTATAGCACCGACTTACTGAACGGAACATTATTATACGGATTACGGATTATAAGAGGTTCGGCAAAATGATATGGTGAATTAATCAAAGAATTATTAATAATCCGCGATAGGTCAAACTTCGTGAATAAGTAGCGTGAACCCTGTTGATATATTTCAATTGTATCACGATGTTCCTGATCTATCTCGTCAAACATCATATTTGTCGTTATCTGTAGATCCGACTTTTTACACTTGTATATATACGCCAGTTTGGAAAATCCGCGATACGCACTCTGGGTCTTACATATATTATTTATGAAGGTTCGCTTTGTTTTCGGGTCTATGAATACATTATCCATAATATTTATCATTTTCTGATATTTATTTCTTACACTTGAGATATAAGGCGAGGTGTTCTTAATCATACTGTTCAACACTTCGTATTCGTCTATGTTATAAAATAGACTATTTATATAATGATATATCCAGCGTATGCTCTGATCCTTATCTCTACTAACTTCATTCGCATAATAACTAGTCCATATGTTAGGGCAATTGGCGATTGAATTATTATTATAATTATATTGGTTTTCAACCTCGTCACATAGATTTATTTTTTCATTGGTTTCAACAACATGTTGTAGAATATCAATGAAAGCATTCATTGATTAATTTATCTTGTTTTCTCTTTATTATTATTATTAGATCAAAATCAATTTTATAAAAATTGATCCGTCATAATTTACGATAGTTATTAAATATATTCCAGACCATGAGCATTGAAACCATTGACGAAGCAATCCAAAACACCATTTCCGCATTGAACGGGTGTGTTAGCGACGACCCAGGCATTGAACGCATTCTTGCCAATATCAATGCCGAATTTTCCGATATTAAGCGTGTCGTATTGGATGATTCTTTACCCACCATTATTCGGTCAAATGTTACTATTCTCTACGAAACCCTTGATAAAGCGGTTATCATCGTCCGTTATATTGAGAGTTTTCAGACCTATGTTCGCGTTTACAGAAAGAACGATAGTAAGAGTATTGTACTATGCCTGAAAGACCTAGAAACCCAGTTCAATACCATTGCACGTGCGGTAGTTGAGATCAAGCAACGCGTTAAGTCTTAATATTTTATAAAATTGAATTTGAATTTACATATATATATATTTTTTATTACACGCATATAGTCGTATATAATGTATTCACTCACCTCAGCACAGTACGCCGAACTTCAAGATATTTATTTCTGTATGTGGTCTTTTATTTGGTTCGTATCTAGTCTACATATATTAATCTTTGGATTTGGATGGATTAATGTTCCAGTCACTATGTATGGTTCTTGGATTATATATAAAAGATATAAATTGGTTCAGGAGTTAGATCGATTTTGTAATTCTATACATGAACCATTAATGGGTATAACTGAGCAATTGAATACTATTATGGCGAATAAGAAGAGATGATTTTATGTTTTATGTTTTATGTTTTAATTATAAAATTGATATTTTTTTCCGTGCTTTGAAAATATGGATACACACACACACACACACACACACATACGTTCTTATGTCTACCCCTCAACTCACCCCCTTCCATTCTCTCCTCAACTGGAACTGGAGAGTTAAGCGCAGCCTTACTCTGCATTTGAATTTTGAGTTTCGTGCGCTTATATTTGTACAACACCAGCATTTGCATGTGTCCCTCCTCTCGCCCACCGGAGAGAAAGGGCCAACTTACTACGATTATCGCGATAAAGTCGTTCATCGTTGTTGCGATGCTATTCGAGCTTTATGGAGTAAGGGTTACTTATTCGGGTCGAAAATGCACTGCCTTCAGTATCAGACGGATGGAAGCGTTAGGCTATACCGTGAGTTCATCGATTTTGCCGTCAGGATTATGGAGACCATTCTCCACGTAGACGGTGGGGGGGAGAAGTTTACCGAGGTCACCGACATTGAGGAGACCTGCGTCCTGTCCGAGAAGAAGATGGAGCTGGCGCATAAACATAAACAGAACTTGTTTATCCTCCTTACGAATGCGGCGGAGGATATGGATTACGACGGGATCAGGGAGATAGCACAGGATGACTACGGGTTCAGGAATATTGATACGACGGGCGAGATCCACTCCATTTTCCAGAACTTCACAGACAAGCTTCGGGAGATGAACATCATCAGGGAGAATTACGAGATGAAATCGGTAATCGCCCGAAAGTCCAAGGCATCGCATCGTATGAACATTAGGGCGCGCGACTTCAAGTCCTGGAAACTCTACGTCAGCGCACCGATTTACCCCAATATCATCGGGACGATGATGTATGACGAAAGCGACTCTTCCACCTTTAACACACAATTCATTATTCCGGAGGACATCGGGCGCATCATCACCGAATTCGTCGGGCACGACTTCCTGCTCAACATCAGGACCATTATCATGAACGGTGATAAGACCAAGCTCACCAATGACATCAACGACTCGCTTTCTAAGTTGAGGAAAGATGAACTCGTGATGATCGCAAAGAAGTCTCCCTACAACTACATCAACTTCAATAAAACGTACAAGATCCACAGCTGTCCGATTATCTCTATTTCGAGTCTCAGTAAACCCAAACTCATTGATGCGATCATGACTTCATTCAAGAACAAAGAGCAGTACTACCCTTTCTACCGAGACACTGTCATTCTCTCGCGCATCATTGTGGATAACAGGGGTCGGCGCAAACAAAGGGAACGTTCCGAAATGGATGCGCGAATCAGGGACTATCACGCCAAGATTCGCGCAAACTCATTAGCGCAAACCAATTAAGAACATACCCCCCACACCTAACTTCATAACTCATATTCTCCAACATACAGGAATTACGCATTTACATACATTTTTTTTTGAATAAAAAAGAATTGTGGTAAACGATTTAAAAAATATATTTTAAGTTATACTACGTATCCATGTCTTCTCTAGATGATTGTGTAATTGGAATTGACCTCGGAACTACTAACTCTTGTGCTGCCGTTGAAAAGGATGGTCGCTTTGAAGTTATTGCTAATTCGCAAGGGGAGCGAACTACACCATCATTTGTTGCTTTCACCAGCGAGGGAGAACGTCTTATCGGTCAGGCTGCAAAGGGTCAAGTAACCAGTAATGTTAAGCGCACTGTTTATGATATTAAGCGTCTCATGGGACGAAAATTTGACGATCCGGGGGTTCAGAAAGAGGTTTCGGGATTTGGATATAAGGTGGTTGCTGGTTCCACTGGTAATCCAGAGGTGGTCATTGAGACTGCGGATAAGACGTCTAATTATACCCCCGAGCAGATCAGTGCCATGATTCTCGGTTATATGAAGGAAACTGCCGAGGCGTTCATCGGACACAAAGTTTCACGTGCGGTTATTACCGTTCCTGCATATTTTAACGACGCCCAGCGACAGGCAACCAAGGACGCAGGTGCTATTGCTGGTCTAACTGTTGAGCGTATTATTAATGAACCCACTGCTGCTGCACTAGCCTATGGTCTTAATAATGAATCCGATACAGAGAAGAATGTTCTTATTTTTGATTGTGGTGGAGGAACACACGATGTTTCCGTGCTGTCTATTGATGCAGGTATCTTTGAGGTTAAGGCTACCGCAGGTGATACGCATCTTGGAGGCGAGGATATTGATGATATGGTCGTCGCCCATTTTAAGGCGGAGTTCAAGAAGAAGTTTCGCATGGATATTACCAATAAGAAACACTTACGTAGACTTAGAACAGCAGCGGAGCGTGCAAAGCGTACACTGAGTACTGCTACGACCGCTACAATTGAGGTTGATAGTTTGGGTGATTTTGATTTTAATTCTGTTCTTACACGTGCAAAGTTTGAGGATATTTGTTCCGATTTCTTCAAGCGCGCGATGCGTCCGGTTGAACAGGCACTCAGAGACTCCAAGATCAGTAAGGGAGATATCCATGAGATTGTATTGGTCGGTGGAACCACGCGTATTCCAAAACTACAGGCTATGATCAGTCAGTATTTCAACGGGAAGGAGTTATGTAAGTCTGTTAATCCTGATGAGTGTGTTGCGTACGGAGCAGCCGTGCAGGGCGATGTTTTGAACGGAGCCAAGTCAGAAAAGTCGAAGGATATTCTACTTCTTGATGTAACCCCTCTCAGTTTGGGAATTGAGACTGCAGGAGGTGTCATGACCACACTCATAAAGCGTAATACGACTGTCCCTTCTAAAAAGGAACAGACCTTCTCTACATATGCAGATAATCAACCCGCGGCTACCATCAAGGTCTATGAGGGCGAACGACAGTTCACCAAGGATAATAATCTTCTTGGAACATTTGACCTCAAGGGTATCCCCCCTGCACCTCGAGGTGTTCCTCAGATTAAGGTTGTCTATGATATTGATGCCAATGGTATTTTAAAGGTTGCTGCCAGTGTTGGAGATGGACCCGGCGAGACCCTCACAATTAAGCGCGATAAGGGGCGTCTTTCTGATGAAGATATTCAGCGCATGGTTGACGAGGCAGAACAGTTCAAGGAGCAGGACGAGGCACTTCGTAAGGTGATTGATGCCAAGAACTCACTTGAGAATACACTGTATGGCGCAAAGAATAGCTTGGACGAAGAGGCAGGTAAGAACCTGGACGATGCCATTAAAGATGATATTCGCAGTCGGGTGAATGATGATATTTCTTGGCTGGAGGCACAAACAAGTTCTACTACGGTTGAAGAGTATGAGGAACGCACCAAGTCTTTTAATGATTTCATACAGACCAAGTTTTCCGATGCCACTCCCGATACACCAATGAAACCAACTGCACCCGAGAGCGAGGAGTACACCGGTCCTGAGATTGAAGAGATTGATTAATAACCTGGAAAAAATATAAAGATATTATTGATATTATTAATATCTTTATCAGAAATGGTTATATATATCATTGAATTGGAAAATAGTAAATATTATGTTGGTAAATCTGATAATCATAATTTAAGAATAGAAAATCATAATAATAATCTCGGTTCGGAATGGACTAAATTATATAAACCTGTTCGCACAATTGATGTCATTCATACAGTTGATGATTTTGACGAGGATAAATATACTCTTGCAACGATGAGAACATACGGGATTGATAATGTTAGAGGGGGAAGTTTTAGTCAATGTGTTTTAACAGATTCTGTTCGGGACATCATTAACACTATGCTTTGTACCGATAAAGATCTTTGTTATGTATGCGGTGGTTCAGGACATTTTGCCAACCAATGCACCGCGCTTCGTAAATCACCGACCCTTCCTGTTCCGCCTCCTGTTGCACCTTCCAACGATAAAGGAAATAAAGGAAATAAATGGTGTAAATGTGTATCGTCATGGGTTAGTAAGCATAGAGTCAAAAATTGTAAATTAAAAAAAGTTATAAATGCTACAGGTAAAATCATTGTTGCCGTTGCTGATGCCATTATAGAGGAGGAGGAAGAGGAGAAGGAGAAAAACAATCTTTTATCTACGAATAATAATCAAAAAAGTAAATTATTATGTACGAGATGTGGTCGTAATACTCATACACTCGCGCAGTGCTACGCAGTTAAGCATATCAAGGGATATATTTTAAAGTAAATAACATTATTATTATTATTGTATTTTTATCATAAAAATTGATTACTTTTATGATATCTCTTTTTCTTTATAAAAATACACACTCTTTATATAATATGCCTTTTATTGAAATCGTTCAGAACGACGACGACGCCATTCATATTGATTACATCTATAGGGAAGGCATGCTTATTCCCGAACCTCCGCCTCCCAACACCATGTGGAGAAGTTACACCGAGACTGCACCGGAAATGGACGCTAACGATTATATTGGATTTTCCACCATTCTCATTGAAGGATTATGTGAGAAAAACTTGGAGTCAAAGGTTACCATTTATAATATGTTTTCCGATTTGATTGAAGATGAATATCCCGTTTACTCTATGGACGATATTGAAAGTATCATGGAAGATAATACTTGTCCCGCATATCAAGAAGTATGGGACACATATGTTACGATGCTTGAACGGGTTGTCTTTAAATATCATAAGAATGGCGATAGATGTTTTCAGTAACTATATACTCGGTTGGGTCGCAGCGAACATTGCAACTGTCAATGGATTCTGCCCGGGTAAAATATCAAATGATGAAGATACTTCCATATCACCGTAGTTCAACCCCGGTTGACTACTCAAGGATTTTTTTATCAGATCTACGTGACGCTGGACATACATTGTTACAAACATCGTATCGGCAGATTTTATTTGATTCAATATAGTACTCGCCGTCAAATTATCAACATTTGGGATATTGATAATTAATTTACACTCAACTTCTAGTATATCTTCTTCTGATCGGTTAAACGTGTATACATGCCCTGCCTCGATTTTTATTTCACTATTCAGAGTCAGTCGTGTTACAGGAGATACATTTAAAAAAGGGTGAGTGTATTCTGGGATCACCGTAGTCTCGTAAGTCTGTAATAAGGTTAATTTATTCTCTTCCATATCTATAATGCTTTATTCATATATTATTTATATGAATAAAATCATTCATTACTTTTTTTATCTGTTGGTAATTTTATTAATGTTAGAGCTAGTGTTCCTACCTTTTTACAATGAGGACACAGACAGTGATTTCTCTTCTCCGTTTCTCTGTATCGCTTCTCGCACTCAGAATGCAGTCTTATTTTACAGACTATACATTGAGAATGAACGGATATGATGGGTTCCCAACATATTAAACACTGAGGGGGATTCGATATTTCACATACTGTTTTATTTTTTAATAATGGACTACTTCGCCAATTCCATATACAAATGTTTTTTGATAATTTAATACCCATTTTTTATTTTGTCTTCTCTATTTTATTTGTTTTTCAATTTTACTATGTCATTTACATTGTATTACGGACTCTTATTGTTTTACGGTTTCTTATTGTTTTCTTCTTCCTTGTTTTCTTCTTCCTTGTTTTCTTCTTATTTGACCCTTTATTTGATGCTTCCTTATACGCCTTATGTTTCTTTAATACAAATAAATGCCATAATTTTGTTGTTTCGAGTGCTTTATCTAGTTCCTCCGTTTTTCCACCACCACCCATTCCTTGGGGATTTTCTTCATGTATAGAACTATTATCATCACCTTCTACAGGATAAAAATAAGTTACCAACGCTATATAAATATCATGTTCTATTTTTTTTCCGAATTTGTCATAATTGGCATCATATCTTTGATCTAATATTCGTTTGACGTTGTTGCCAAATATATCACTATCAAAAATTTCATATGGGAATGGATAATCCTCTTCTGTGTGAATTTCTTGGGCGTCAGCATGATCTTCATCCATATATAGTCTCAAGAAACTTAACATTTCCTTCAATTGTATTTGGTGTTCGCTAATGCGCGATAATAATTTGTCATGCAATTTCTTTACACATTTATCCAAATCTTCTTTCGTGAATTTTTCTTCTTCCATCTGTGGATTTGAACGAGGTG
>Ga0257110_1000320_pt1 | contig 24657 bp, 22 predicted proteins | sample LP_taG_7_FD_190184 | JGI IMG/M metagenome (GOLD analysis project Ga0257110, IMG submission 190184) | Marine microbial communities from Northeast Subartic Pacific Ocean, Canada - LP_J_2015_P26_10m | ecosystem: Environmental > Aquatic > Marine > Oceanic | place: Canada: Northeast Subartic Pacific...
AAGTTGACGGAGAAAAGATTTCAAGTGTTGAGCCAGTATTGGGCTATATGCACAGAGGATATGAAAAATTAGCCGAAGTTAGAACCTATCCTCAAATCACTACACTAGTTAACAGAATTGACTGGGTTTCAGGCTTTGCTAATGAGATACCTTTTATTGCTGCTACAGAAAAACTAATGGAGATTGAAGCACCAGAAAGAGCACAGCATATAAGATTAATCCTTACTGAAATGGCGAGAATAGCATCTCATTTTGTGTTTAATGGAGCTTACGCACTAGAGATTGGCGCACTAACTCCTATCTTTTTAGCAATGGAAGACAGAGAGAGAATTCTTGACTTAATCGAATCAGTCACAGGTGGCAGATTTCATCCTAACTTCAATAGGATAGGTGGAGTCAAACCAGCAGCAGGCTCAGGTCCAACAACCAAAAAAAATGTACAAGACTTACCAGCTGGATTTTACCAAGAAACTAGAGACGCAATGGAGAAAGTCCTAGAAGCAGTCCAAAGAATGGAAGACCTAGTTGGAGGTAATGAAGTTTTTAAAGCAAGAACCAAGGGAGTTGGAATAATATCCAAAGAACTTGCCGAAGAGTATGGAGTTTCTGGACCAATTCTTAGAGCATCTGGAGTGAAGTTTGATTTAAGAACACAGACAGATTTCTTACCTTATGACAAATTCGATTATGAAATTCCAGTTGGAGAAAATGGTGATTGTTATGATCGTTGGTATGTTCGGTTATTGGAGATGAAAGAGTCAGCCAAAATTATATTACAAGCCATCGATTCAATGCCTAGTGGACCCTTACAAACCAAAGTACCAAAGGTTATTAAGGTTCCAAAGGGTCAGTCTTATGTAAGAACTGAAAATCCAAAAGGTGAAATGGGTTATTACGTTATTTCTGAAGGTGGTCTCGGACCTTATCGATTAAAGATTAGGACACCGTCCTTTAGTAACATCTCAATCCTTCCAGTATTACTTGAGGGACAGTTACTACCTGATCTAATAGCAATTATGGGAAGTCTAGATTTTGTTTTAGGAGATGTTGATAGATGATTGATGGATCTCAAATATTAGTAACAGCAGGTGTAGTTCTTGCTTTTGCATTAAATGGTGCAGTAATATTTACAATTCTTGATGTAAAAGGTGCATCATGGATGCAAAGAAGACCAGGGCCTTTACACGTGGGTTTAAGGGGATTTATATTTCCATTGGCTGAAATAATAAAATTTTTTCAAAAAGAAGACATTACCCCTACAAATGTTGACTCTGCAGTTTTTAAATGGGCTCCAGCTTACGTCCTTGCATCTGTATTTGGCTTATTTGTAGTCGTACCAATCAGTCCAACTCTAGTAGGTAGTGATTTAGATTTAGGAGTCTTTTACTTACTAGCTATTAGCTCTTTATCAACATTAGGAGTACTCACTGCAGGATGGTCCTCGGCAAATAAATACTCATTGATGGGTGGCATACGTGCTGCAGGTCAGCTAATTGCTTATGAGCTTCCATTAATTCTTGCTGTAGTTGGTGTAGTCATTCAAGCCGAAACAATGTCACTTGTTGGTATAGTCGAAAAACAAATAGAGTTCGGACTTCCGTTTGTCCTCTCTGGTCAAGGGCTAGCTTTTTTGATATTCATGATTGCTGCAACAGCTGAAATGATGAGGGTTCCGTTTGATATGCCAATTGGTGAGTCAGAACTTGTTAGTGGATTTTTAACAGAATATTCAGGTGTAAGGTTTTTAATATTTTACATCGCTGAATATATGAATATGTTTGTTTTATGTGCTGTAGCGTCTACATTATTTTTGGGTGGATATCATGTACCACTACTCCCACCAGAGTGGGTCAACATATATGGACCAGTTGCATTAATCACAAAAACAGTTTTACTCGGTTTCATTTTAGTTTTAGTTAGATGGTCTTTCCCAAGATTCAGAGAAGATCAATTACAAAATTTAGCATGGAAGGTATTAATTCCACTTTCTCTGCTAAATATATTGATAACATCGATAATGAAAGTTGTATTTTAAATGAAAAATTTTAGACCTAAATTACCAGGCTTTTTAACAGGAATGAAAATTCTCTTATTCAATATGTTTAAGACACTTTCTCCTTTTAGCCCAAATCCAAATGTTAACTATCCATTCGAAAAAGAAATTGTTGCACCAAGAGCTCGAGGAGTTATCGCACTTGACCAAGAAGCCTGTACGAGTTGTATGCTTTGTGCAAGACAGTGTCCAGACTGGTGTATTTACATAGAGGGTCATAAGGAATTACAACCTCCTACAAAACCTGGAGGCAGGGAACGAAGTCGAGCAGTACTTGATAGGTTTGATATTGACTACGCATTATGCATGTATTGTGGAATTTGTGTTGAGGTATGTCCTTTTGATGCATTGTTTTGGACACCTGAATATGAATATTCAGAATATAACATGGGCGATATGCTTCATGATAAAAACAGACTTGACCAGTGGCTAAACACAGTTCCTGAAGTGGAAGGTTTAGAAAATTAACATGGAAGCTTTAGACATTATTAGTTATTTTTTATTACTGGGACTTTTACTAGTCGCCGTAAAAGTTGTTACAACATCAAACGTTATTCATGCTGCAATATCCCTAGTTTTTACATTGGGCATAACTGCAGCTACTTTTCTATTGCTATCTGCACAGTTCGTTGCACTTGTAATTGTTCTTGTTTACATTGGAGCAGTAATAGTTCTTTTCTTGTTTGGAATTATGATTACTAGAGCACCTTTAGGTCAAAATGCTGAATTAGATAATGACAACAATAAAAGTCTTGCATTGGCAGTATCCCTGTCAATTTTTGGTATTTTTTCATATGTAATGTTAGATACTTTCGATTCACAAATAATTATTACATCAGGTACATCAACAGAGCTACTTGGTGAAATTTTATTGAGTAGATTTGTATTTCCTTTTGAAGTAGTTTCTTTTGTATTACTAGCAGCTCTAATTGGTGGGATTACTTTAGCAAGGCAAGATAATGCTCTAATGGATGAGAACCAAATATGAGTGTACAACCTTTTTTAATTGCAGCAGCCGGATTATTCTCAATAGGTATTTATGGAATCTTAGTTAGAAGAAATGTTGTTATGGTTCTTTTATCCATTGAGTTAATTTTAAATGCAGTAAACATAAACTTTGTTGTTTTTAATGCAATGTTGGGAGACGCCCTACTTCAAGGTCAAATTTTTACAATTTTTATTATCACTATAGCTGCTGCAGAAGTAGGTATTGGATTAGCTATTGTTTTAATGTTGTTTAGAAATAGAAAAACTGCAAACATTGATGAATTTGATTTATTGAAATGGTAACAAGCAACTTAACCTCTTTTCTTGCTGAAGGAAAAGCAACATATACAGACGGTGGAGCTGTTGCTGAATACACTTGGATAATTGTTGTTCTACCATTTTTAGCTGCTCTCCTAATTACTTTTTTAGGTAAATACCTTCCTCTTAAGGGTGCTGAAATCGCTCTTGCAACAATAGGCTTTATCTTTACTTTCAGCTCTTATCTTCTTTATTTAAATGTTACAGAGGGTGTTGCATCGGAGTTTTTTATTAATGTTGGAAGTATCGGTTCATTCGATCTTGAATTTGGTTGGGTTGTAGATGGTCTTTCTATAATGATGTATTTTGTTGTAGGAACTGTGGCCAGCTTAGTTTTCATATACGCGACAAATTACATGCAAGGAGAGGTCCGTTATACTTTTTTCTTTACCTCCCTAACCTTGTTCGTAGGAAGTATGTTAGTTTTGGTCTCCTCACCAACTTTGTTACAACTTCTGATTGGATGGGAACTCGTAGGTGTTTGTTCATATTTGTTAATAGGTCATTATTGGGAAAAGAAAGAAAATTCATCTGCAGCGATGAAAGCCTTTATAACTAATAAAATTGCAGATGTTGGATTAATGATTGGAATAATTGTTCTAGCATTATCTACTGGGACAATGAGAATAAGCGAAATTCTTTATCAGTCTACTCATGACTATCAGTCACTTAAGTCTGTTGCGTATCTTGCAGGAGTTTTATTATTCATTGGCGCAATGGGCAAAAGTGCACAGTTTCCCCTTCATGTTTGGCTACCCGATGCTATGGCCGGGCCAACACCAGTCTCAGCCCTCATGCATGCGGCAACAATGGTTACAGCAGGAGTATATTTACTTGCAAGAATGTTTCCTTTTTATCAAGGCATGGCAAGTCAAGCACTAGACATAGTTTTACTATTTGGTGTTATAACCCTTTTTGCTGCAGGATTGATAGCTATTGTCCAGGATGACTTAAAAAAAGTTCTTGCATATTCAACTGTTAGTCAGCTTGGATATATGGTGGCAGCCATTGGCTCAGGAGCCTACACGGCCGCACTGTTTCACCTATGGACACATGCATTTTTTAAAGCTTTACTCTTTCTAGGTGCTGGATCAGTTATTCATGCGGTACATACAAATAGCATGAAAGAAATGGGTGGGCTGAGAAAAGAAATGCCAAGAACCTATACAACATTTATATTAGGAACAATTGCTCTTGCGGGGCTACCACCACTTGCTGGTTTTTTCTCAAAGGATGAGATACTTGCATCTCTAAATCATGGAGGATACAGTACATATTTTGCTATTGCCGTAGCAGGTGCTTTTATAACAGCCTTTTATATGACTAGAGCTGTAGTGTTAACATTTTTTGGGGAGTACAGAGGTAATGGACATCCACACGAATCCGACTCAATGATGACAACTCCTCTGATTGTTCTAGCTGGATTTGCGGTAGTTGCTGGGTGGGTAAATATTCCAGGAATATATACAGGTTTTACCGACTGGGTAACAACAAGAAAAAATCCGATAGTAGAGTATCATCCTGAGTCTTTTGACTATTTTGCATTATCTAGCGGTTTGCTTGCAGGACTTGCCGGGATTGGCCTTGCTTATTATGTATATCAAGTTTTAGGAAAGCCTGAAGATGGCGATGAAAAAATTAAAGTTGAGCCAATATGGAATCTTCTAGAAAATAAATATTACTTAGATGATTTATATTTCAAATACATAATAAATCCAACTAAATCAACTCTTGCTAATATTGTCGACAGATTTAATACAAATATTTTAGATAGAACAGTTAATCTATTTGGAGTTGCGGCAATATTCCTTGGCAATATTGTGTATGAAAAATTTGATCAGGGTGGAATTGATAAGCTATTAAATGTATCTTCTTCTTCTACAGATGCTTTGGGTGCAAGAGTAAAACTTCTACAAACTGGAAAAGCACAACAATATATTATGTATTTTTTAAGCGGAGTAATAGTAATTAGCTTATTAATTTTGTTAGTGTTATAGGAGGAAAAGTGGAAATAGTAACTAATAATTTTGAATTTTTAGAGAATGGTTTGGGTATAACTTTAGTTGTATTCCTCCCGATAGTCAGTGCTTTAATAGTTGCAATACTGCCAAAAAAACAAGAACTATTGATTAAATTAACTGCGCTTGGTTCATCAGTAATTACATTCATATTAAGTGTGATTGTTGCTATTCAGTTTGATTACACTAAAGCGGAACAATTTCAGTTGGGAAGCAAGCTTTCTTGGATAGAAGCAATAAATTCAAATTACGAAATTGGCATTGATGGCATATCCTTACCATTACTACTTCTTTCAACTTTTATTACTGTCTTAGCAATAATTTATTCCTTCGAGCATCTGCCAGAGCCCAAGAGCCCCAAAGGAATGATGGCTTTAATTTTAATTTTAGCAACTGGAATGAACGGTACATTTGTTGCACTAGATTTAATACTCTTCTTTGTATTCTTTGAGCTTGTTTTATTACCTATGTATTTCATGATTGGCATTTGGGGAGATAGAACCATGAGGACTGTTGCTGGTTTGAAAAATGAAGTAGAGACTCGTTTATATGCAAGCATTAAGTTCTTTGTTTTCACACTTTTTGGATCTGCTTTCATGTTGCTTGGTTTTTTAGGGCTTTACTTCAGAGGAGCAAAAACATTCAGTATTCCTGAATTAATAGAATTAGGAACGAATGGCGCATTTACTGGAACTTTCGCCACCCTTGTTTTTGCTGTTTTATTTTTGGGTTTTGCAGTAAAGGTTCCGATGTGGCCACTACATACTTGGCTTCCAGATGCTCATACTGCAGCACCAACGGTTGGGTCAGTATTACTAGCTGCAATACTTTTAAAATTAGGATCTTATGGGTTTATTAGAATCGCATTACCAATTCTTCCAGAGCAAGCAAAAGTTTGGGCGCCGGCAATTGCCATATTGTCAGCTATTGGAATAATTTACGGTTCTCTAGCCTGTTTAGCACAAACAGACTTAAAAAGGTTGATAGCTTTTTCATCGGTAGGCCACATGGGTTTCGTAATGCTCGGAATATCATCTCTAACCTCTATTGGAATAAATGCTGCAATAATCGGCATGGTTGCACATGGAGTAATTACTGGCTTGCTTTTCTTCTTAACGGGTTCAATGGCACATACCTACCACACGAGAGATATGGGAAGGCTTGGAGGTAATATGAAACTTTTACCAAAAACTGGAGCACTATTAGCATTTACGGCAATGGCATCACTTGGTTTGCCAGGTTTAGCTGGTTTCTGGGGAGAATTTATGGCTTTATTAGGAGCATATAATCCATTACCAGGACTTAATGTAACAATTTTTAGAACATCTATGGTTGCTGGTGCAATTGGTACGGTGTTGACAGCTGGATACCTTCTCTGGATGCTTCAAAGGGTAAATTTAGGAGAACCAAATGATGAGTGGAAAGATAAAGAACTACATGATGCAGATGCGTACGAACTAGCAGCCTGGATACCACTTGTTATATTGACAATACTTATAGGTGTATTTCCAAAATTAATTTTCGGATCTACAAATGATGCAGTAATCAGTTTGGTTACCAAAGCATTCGGGGGCTAATATTTCCATTAATTATTTTGCGATCTCAAGTGAGCTAATTGTTGTTTTTACTATTATTGCCACTATATTTTTTGACTTACTTTTACCAAGAAGATCAAAATTTTATGTTGCCTTGGTAGCTTTGTTAGGCTCACTGGTTTCATTCATACCCCTAATTTTTCAATGGGTAAATTATGAAAATCCATTAATTCTTTTTGAAGGAAGCTATGTTTTGGATAAATTCTCAATAATTTTAAAAGGCCTTTTTATTTTGGTAACTTATCTTACATTCTTACTTTCAATAAATTTTATAGAAAGCGATAGATACTATCAAGGGGAGTACTACTACCTACTTTTAAGCTCACTACTAGGAGCCTTGGTCGTTAGTTCGTCAAGAGATATGCTGACACTTTTCATTGGCATTGAATTAGCCTCTGCGCCAATGTTTTTACTGTCAGGTTGGAAAAAAGGTGACCCAAAATCAAATGAGGGAGCAATAAAGTTTTTCTTATTAGGTGTATTATCTGCCTCACTTATTTTATATGGCTTTTCCTTACTTTATGGCCTAACAGGAGAGTTAATTTTTTCTGAAATTTCTAAAGTTCTATTAGTAACTAATTTGGCGACTTCACCAGCAGCTTTGCTCAGTGTAATGTTAATCTTGGCCGGCATCGGGTTTAAGATTTCTGTTGTACCTTTTCACTCATGGGCACCAGACACTTATGAGGGTGCTCCTCTCCCTGTAACAGCTTATTTATCTGTTAGTTCAAAGGCAACAGGCTTTGTTGCTTTAATGATCATTCTCACTAAAGTATTTCCAGATTCAGGTTCAAGTTGGGGTATAGTTTTAGTAATCATCTCAGGATTAACAATGTTTATAGGTAACTTATCTGCACTTCAACAATCAAATCCAGTAAGACTTCTTGCGTACTCATCAATCGCTCAAGCTGGATTTATTTTAGCTCCACTGGCTGTAGCTGGAATTTCAGGGAATTATGCAGATGGAATTTATGCAAGTGTCACTTATTTAATCATTTACGCATTTATGAATATTGGTGCCTTTTTAGTTGTGAATGTCTTAATAAATACAAGTGGTAGTCACAATATATATGAATGGGGAGGTCTTTCAAAGCATCAGCCCCTGACTGCTGTCTTTGCTACTGTATTCTTTTTCTCCCTTGCTGGAATACCTCCACTGGGTGGTTGGTTTGCAAAATTTGTTGTTTTCAGGAGCTTACTTAGCACTGGTGAAGTATATGGAATTACACTCGCAATTATTGGTGCAATCAATGCAGTAATAGGACTTGTTTTTTATGCGAGAATTTCAAAAATAATTTGGATGGATACTCCATCTGAAAATATTACTGTCAATACAAAACCTACACTTCTAGGCCCTTTAAAAGTGGTAGCTTTTATAAGTCTTGCAGTAACTTTTATCGCAGGTATTTTTCCAAATATATTTTCAAACCTTGGCAATGCTTCAGCATTATTTTTTAACAGTTAAATAGGTTGTATAACTCTAAATTTATTAAATACCTTCAAGAAAAATATCATCGTGATTATTTATTTTTCGATGAGTATATGGAGGAAAGTCTTTACTCTGAGTACGGTTTTTTTAATACAGAAAAAACTAGGTCCAATAAAGAAGGAGACTTTCTTACATCACCTGAAGTATCTGACTACTTTGGATTATTTATATCCAATTGGATGAATGAAAATGAAATTGAAAATAATGTTGTAGAGGTTGGTGCTGGCACGGGCTCATTAGCTTCGCAGGTTCACAGTTATTCTAAAAGAAAACCGTTGCTTGTAGAAAAATCTGTAACGGCTTCTAAAACCCTCAGTGAAAAAGATTTCAAAGTTTATAAAACAATAGATTTGATTTCAGAAACTGAAGTAGATTTAATTTATATGAATGAAGTCTTAGATAACATATCTTGCTCTATTGGAGTATTTAAAGAAAACAAATGGTTTGAAAAAGTAGTCAAGATTGATTCGGACACGTTAAGTTATGACCTTTCTCCTATAAGGTCAGAAAATTTAAATTGGATAGATGAAAATCATATTAAACCATTAGACGATATTGAAATAGAAATTCAGTGGAATACGCAAAAATATCTTGAAGAAATAGTTTCAAAATTAAATCCAAAACTGTTGCTCATAATTGATTATGGTTACGAGTTTCATGAAAGGAAAAATAAACCCTACAAATCCCTTATAAGAACTTATAAGAATCATCATCTTGCAGGAGAAACAATTCTTCAACCAGCTTCTACTGATATAACCTATGATGTAAACTTTTCAAGTGTTGAAAGCTCCCTTTCAGGACTTAATTATGAAGTTGAGCTATCTTCACAAAAAGAATTCTTGTATAAGTACGGTTTTGAAGATTGTTTCAAAACTGTACAGACTGAATTTCAAAATTCTAAAGGCCTAGAGCAGTTGAAATTAAAATCTAATCTCGTTGGACTAGAGGCAATCAATAATAGCCGTGGATTAGGTGGCTTCAAGATTCTTTCTGCTAAAAAAATATAAACTGCATCATTTATAATGGACATGATGAACCAAGTTAAAACTACAATTCTGTTGACTCTCATGACTCTAGTTGTTCTTTTTACCGCTCAAACATTAGGTTACAATTTGATTTTTTCTCTATTTTTTGCAGGAATTTTCAACTTTCTAATTTATTTTTATTCAGGAAAGATTGCACTATCTTCAACCAGAGCTAAGAAAATTGAAGAGGATGAGTATGACGACGTAAGAGGTATTGTTAAGTTTCTTATTCAAAAAGAACAAATGCCTATGCCCAGTCTCTACATCATTGAAAATGATCAACCTAATGCATTTGCAACTGGTAGAAACCCTAAAAATGCAAGTATTGCGGTAACAACCGGAATCCTAAAGGTATTAAATAAAGACGAACTTGAAGGTGTATTAGCACATGAAATTTCACATATAAAGAACAGGGATATTCTAGTATCTAGCATGGCAGCAATGCTCGCATCAACAATTTCATTTATGTCGAGAAGTGTCTTATGGGGTGGGGGTAATAGAAATAGAAATACTCACCCATTATTTTTTATAGTCACCCTGATAGCAGCGCCACTGGCTTCAGTAATAATTAGAATGGCAATATCCAGAACTCGTGAATTTGGAGCTGATAGAACGGGTTCAGACATTTCTGGAAAGCCTTTAGCACTAGCTTCAGCATTAGAAAAGATAGAGGCATATTCAAAACTTCCTATGAATGTAAACCCTGCAGTAAGTCAGTTATTTATATCAGATCCATTAAAGGCATTGTCTGGAGGGGGAATGAGAAAACTATTTTCAACACACCCACCAACAGCAGAAAGAGTTAGAAGATTAAGAGAGGACGCAAGTGGTATTCGGTATGGGTAATAATGAAGAAGTTTCACCAGAAAATCTAGAAAATCTTTTAAGTGAAGGATTCAAACTAATAGATGTACGAGAGCAGGATGAATGGGATGCAGGCCATCATATAGAAGCAGCGCACATCCCCATGGGAACTATCCCAGAAAGAATTGATGAATTTGATGAAGATGAAAAATACATTATTATTTGTCGGTCTGGGGGCAGGTCTGGGAGAGTATGTACTTTTATGGAAAAAGAAGGAATTCAATCTCATAATTTAACTGGAGGTATGAATAAATTATCCACAACATCTGAAAAAATCATTAATTCAAATGGCAAAAACGGAATAGTTATCTAAAATCAATTTGTGATAATTTGTATCGGTAACGCAATGGTTGATTCTCTTCAAAAAATTGAAGATGATGTAATAGATAAACTTAATTTAAATAAAGCAAGAATGACTTTAGTAGATAAGGATAGGTCGAATACTTTATTAGATTCGATGACAGACCCTACAAGAGCTGCAGGAGGTTCAGCTGCAAATACAGCATACTGGGCAGCACAGCTAGGAGGAGATGTAGGTTTCATAGGAAAAATTTCAGATGATGAGCTTGGAAAACAGTTCAAAGAAAGCGTCAAAGAATCTGGACTCAAAGATTTTACAGTATTTGAGTCTGATGATAATCAAACAGGCCATTGTGCAATATTTATTACACCTGATGGAGAGAGAACAATGAATACTTACTTAGGAGCTGGTGCTCACCTCTCAATTGAGGACCTAGATGAAGAAGCATTAGACTCTGCAGAAATTCTCTATATGGAAGGATATCTTTGGGATAGGCCATCCAGCAAAGAAGCTTTTTTACATGCTGCAAAAGTAAATAAATTATCTGGTGGCAAGAATGCAATTACCTTATCAGATGTTTTCTGTGTAGAAATGCATAGAGATAGCTTTATTGAGTTCATTAAAGAGAGTATCGACTTTGTATTTTGCAACGAAGAAGAAATTATGGCCCTGTCTATGAAAGAAACAACCGATGAAGCTTTTACTTATTTCAAACAAGAGTTTCCAAATTTAGATGAATTAGTTTGCACACTTGGGCCAAATGGTGCAGTAGTGATTAGTAAAGGGAACAAAGTACACTACGATGCAACTGAAGCTGTAGTTGTAGATAAAACGGGAGCAGGAGATTATTTTGCAGCTGGATATCTTTATGGATTACAGAAAAAACTTTCAATAGAAGAATCAGCCGATATTGCTAATAGAAGTGCAGCTCATGTTATTAGTGAAGTAGGGGTTAGGCCTACTAAGAATTTTTCCTAGTTACTCCATCCAATTATCTGATAAATAATAACTTCATCATCTTCAAATTCTGATGAGGAGGTATCCTTCAGAGTTAATCTAATCGGGTTAAATATTTTATCTTTAGAGAAAATGATTAGATCATTTTCAGTATCAAGTCCTAAAATATTCATTCCATCAGGTGACCATATTAAAGATTCGAAGTAGTAGCTTGTAGGAGCCTCAGTTTTAAAAACTTCTATTATTTCGGAATTTTTTTGATAATAAACCCCTGCTGTTCTTGTATCCACTTCTCTCATTTCCCATGGAGTAAGAAGTTTTTCGCCTAAAGAATTTATCTCGTACATACTTCTATTTATAGACACTTCTTCCATTTGCAAAAGGTTAATTTCACTATTTTCAGTGTCTATGATTAATGCCATTTCAGAATTTGATAAGTTATTCCAGTAACGTAGTATTAGATTTTCATTTTTATCCATCTCTATATCATTTAAATAAACGTCGTATGAATATTGATATAAATCACTCGTACAGACAACTTTTTTTTCAGTCATTTCTTTTTTAGAAATATCTACTTTAAATATGCATTGATCCATAATATCTGGTGCGGGTGGAATAATATTTGAACTTTGTATTTCAGTAGAATAAAAAATTTCTCCATCTAGATTTAGGTTCGATTCTGTACTGTATTCAGGCAAAGGGATTATCCCAAAGGTTGCAACAATAACAACTGAAAATAATAAAATTAATAAGGATGGAATTAGAAATGATTTCTTTTTCAAGTTATTTTCCTTACGGTCTCTCTCAATGTGTTTAAATATAAGCCAACAGTTACCAAGACTCCACCAACTATAAATAAGACAAGAGGTGGCCAGATATTATTTGGAAGTAGCTCAGTAATTAACCTAGGTAGATTAATCACCAAACCAAGTCCCCCTATATAAAAAATTACTTGCTCAGAAAGTTTGACACTAATCCATATATACAAAATAGAACCCACAATTAAAATTAGAATATTAGCTATTTCTATATCAGAAAGTAGGTCTTCAGTAATTGCAACTACTCCGATAGCAATATTGATTGATGATAAGAAATAGCCAAGCCAACTCGGTTTCAAAAGGTTTGAATATGTATTTAAACCCCATATGATTCCTACAGTTGTTATGAATAAACCAATTCCCCAGGGTTCTATATTTTTTAAGAATAAATTGCCAACACTACCTAAAAAGAAAACCAAAGTATAAAACAGTGCGACATGCTGAAATATCTCAAATGTTTTTTTGTAAAGATATGAGGCGTAAATTAAAACTACTGTTGATGTTATAAGTATTGCAAAATCTTCAGAAAGGTTAAGAGTGCTAATCTTTTCAAGTATATTTAATGAGAATACAATCACTGCTGCAAACGAAAGTGTTGAAGTAAGATACAAAAATGAGGAAACCCGTTCATTAGATTTAAATATAAAAAGTTTTTGAACATCAATTTTTTGACTGTATCCACCCGCATAGAATAAAAACCAAGTTGTTGTAGTTAATAAAAGAAGTTGCGCCCAGTAAGTAAGATTTTCCCAAATTAGAGGCAAAGTTCCAAGCAAACCTGAAAATACAAAAAAACCACCAATTAAAGTGAGTGCTTTTGCAACTTTACTTTTTTGAGAAACCTTATTGTGCTCCTCATAAGTCATAATATTTTCATATATTTGTTGATCTAAAATATTATTTTCTAGTAGTTTGTCCAGAAAATTCTTAATTTTCTTGTCCATAAGATTATGTTAATGATTTAAATTTCATCTCACTAATTTTTCTATATAATCTAAACTTTAAATAGACTTTATTGTTACGCCGAGATGCCCGAGCGGCCAAAGGGAGCAGACTGTAAATCTGCCGGTTATGCCTTCGTAGGTTCGAATCCTACTCTCGGCACTGGCCCTCTTAGCTCAGTTGGTAGAGCACTTCCATGGTAAGGAAGAGGTCTCCGGTTCAAATCCGGAAGAGGGCTCAGCAGATGACAGTAAGTCAGATGGCGGCGTAGCTCAGTTGGTAAGAGCGCACGACTCATAATCGTGAGGTCGGCAGTTCGAGTCTGCCCGCCGCTACTAAAAGAAAGGACGAAGTAATGGCTTCAGATAAGAGACCACCACTAACTATGGTATGTACTGAGTGTAAAGCTCAGAATTATGTTACAACAAAAAATAAGACCAATGTGCCAGACAGAATGGAATTTAAAAAATATTGTTCCACTTGTAGAAAGCACCTCTTACATAGAGAAAAAAGGTAGTAATATCCTAATTTCTATTTATTCTTAATATATAAATGAATAATGTAACAAAAATTAATAACTTTAATGAAGATACGTCTAATTCAGAATTAGTTCAAAAATCCCAAGCAGGAGACAAAGCAGCTTTTGAAATGCTAGTACATAGGCATCAAGACTTAGTCTTCTCCTTAGCATTTAAGCTAACTGGAAATAAAGAACTCGCTAATGATGTAGGTCAAGAAGCATTTATCAGAGCATGGAAAGCAATCGATAAATTTAGAGGAGATTCAACATTCAGTACTTGGATATATAGAATTACAGTAAATACAGCTTGGACATTAAGAAAAAAAGCCAAGAAGCATTATTCACTCAATATTGAAGACACGCAAGAACCTATAGTTATTGATGAAAAAAATGACCCTGAGTTGATAGCAATTAATTCAGACCTATCTTCAGTTTTACGAAAAGCACTTGATCAAATACCATTAGAGCAGAGGATTATTGTTGAATTGAAAAATATTGAAGGTAGATCTCATAAAGAGATAGCAGAGTATTTAGACATAAGTGTAACGGCAGCTAAAGTAAGACTCCATAGAGCCCATCAAAAACTAAGATCTATTTTGGAAGATGTTGAAGCATGAAAGAGAATTTTAAAAATTTAAAATACCAAGTCACCTGTAGAAGAAAAAGAAATCAAATGATAAAAACTTATCTTAATGGAGTATATTTTCAGTTTGACTCTGACAACCATGTCCAATATTGTTTAAAATGTCAAACTGCAGGAAAGAGATATAGAGCATTTAGAGAAGAGTTAGAAAATGAAGTTAAGAATGAAGTTGAAGCCCCAGAAGATTTCACATCTCGGGTTATGTCTTCTTTAGATAAAAAAGTAAAAACTACTACTAATAAAGGTACAAAAATAATATTATTGACACTACTTGGATTAATGTCTTTAGTAATATTGGTCTTTGGACTAAAGCGCTCATCTGATCAGTTAGATGAAGAGTAAACTTAGGGGTGTAGCTCTAATTGGCAGAGCGCGGGTCTCCAAAACCTGAGGTTGTGAGTTCGAGTCTCACCGCCCCTGCAAGAGGTAATTTATGAATGAAATGAATAGAGAAACGAGAAGGATGTCAGAGCGTGAAGAGCGCCTGGCAAAAAAAGCTGATAGAAATGTCGGTAAGTTTAATAACGGGGAAAAGATTTCGAGATTCAAAAGAATCGGTATTTACCTTGGTGAAGTTAGAACTGAATTGAAAAGAGTAAATTGGCCATCTGTTGACACTTTGACTACATTTACTGTCGTAACAATAGTAACTATTATTTCCATGACACTATTAATTTTTGGAATGGACTTTGGTTTTAAAAATACTTTGATTAGCCTGTTATCTTCTGGAGGATAGAAATAATGAATGATGAAATTTTAGTAGAAGAGACTGAAGAAGTCTTAGAAGATTTTAGTGCAAATTTGCATCCTTACGATCTTCCAGGTGAATGGTTTGTTTTAAATGCTCAATCTGGACATGAAAAAAAAGTCCGAACAAACATTCTTACTCGTATTAAAAACCTTCATTTAGATGACAAAGTTTATGATGTAGTTATCCCCACTGATGAAGTTGTAGAAATAAGAAATGGGAAAAAAGTTACCGTTGAGAAAAAAACATTTCCAGGCTATGTATTAGTAAGAATGGATTTAGATGACACAACATGGTACGAAATTCGAAATACGCCATCAATAATAGGTTTTGTTGGCTCTGGGAAATTGCCAGTTTCCCTCTCTAGAAGGGAAATTGAGCGAATTCTTGGAACAAACGAAGAAGTTGAAGTTAAAAAAGAGTCGCCAAAATTTAAACCAGATTTTGAAGTTACAGAAACTGTAAGAGTTACAACAGGACCTTTCGCAGACTTTAATGGAATAATTGAAGAAATTAATTTAGATCAATCAAAAGTTACAGTATTAGTTAACATATTTGGACGAGAGACTCCTGTTGAGCTGGGTTTCACAGATATCGTTAAGAATTAAGGGATAAAAAATGGCTAAAGAAGTAAAAGCAAAATTAAAATTACAGATTCCTGGAGGAGGAGCTACACCAGCACCCCCAGTTGGTTCTGCATTAGGGCAATATGGAGTGAATATTATGGACTTTGTCCAAGCTTTTAATAATGATACTTCTAGTCGACAAGGCGAAACCGTTCCAGTTGAAATAACAATATTTGAGGATAATTCCTTTACCTTTGAAACAAAAACAGCGCCAGCATCATATTTAATCAAGAAAGCAATTGGACTTGAATCTGGATCAGCTGAGCCACACAAAGTAAAAGTAGCCTCTATCACTAGAGACCAACTTAAAAGTATTGCAGAAACAAAAATGGAAGATTTAAATGCTAACGATATAGATATGGCAATAAACATTATTGCTGGTACTGCTAGGTCAATGGGCGTAACAGTAGAAAGTTAAAAAATATATTTGGGAGACTAAGGTCGCTTGAACCAAAAGGAGAAATATGAAAAAATACGGTAAAAAATACAACGAAGTTAAAACAAACATGCCTGATTCTAAACAAGGCTTATTGGATGCCCTCATTGTGTGTAAAGAAAATTCAACTGCAAATTTTGATGAGTCTATTGATGTTGTCTTTTCCTTGGGTCTAGATACAAAAAATGCAGAAGAGAATATAAGAACTACTGTTTCCTTGCCTAATGGAAATGGCAAGACAATTAAGATTGCAGTATTTGCTGGTGGAGAAGCACTTACCGAAGCTGAAAATGCAGGAGCAGATATTGTTGGAGGTAAAGAACTAGCTACAAAGGTTGCATCTGAAGAAAAGATGGATGTAGATTTAGTAATATCTACTCCTGAAATGATGGCTGAAGTTGGACAACTTGGTAAAATTCTTGGACCAAAAGGCTTGATGCCAAATCCTAAAACTGGAACAGTTACACCAAATGTTGGCAAAGCTGTTGAAGATTTCAAAAAAGGAAAAGTAGAAATAAAAAATGATAAATTAGGAAATGTTCATCTATCTGTTGGAAAAGTTTCCTTTACAGCTGAAGATTTAAAAACAAACCTTCAAGAGGTGATTGCTGTAATTACTAGAGCTAAACCCGCATCTTCAAAAGGGGAGTACATCAAATCTGTACACCTCTCTTCAACAATGGGTCCTTCAGTAAGCGTAGATATTAATTTATAAATTTATTTGCTGATAAACTCAACTGAGCTATATTGTTTACATACAACTTAAACCAAAGACCGATAGTAGGAAACTTTAAACATCTATCGCAGGTAAATTGCCTAGTCCTTGGTTTGCAAGGATTTTTTTATGGTTAGACAAGATAAAGCAGACAAAGTAAAACAGCTAGAAGAGCTATTCAGTTCTGCAAATGCATTAGTTTTAGCAGAGTATCGTGGATTAACTGTAACTGAACAAACAAAATTAAGAAGAGAATTAAAAAATGCTGGTGCAACATTTAATGTTGTAAAGATGTCACTCGCTAAAAGAGCTGCTGAAAACATTGGATATGACTCTATATTGGAACACTTTTCTGGACCAACAGGAGTAGCTGTAATCGAATCAGATCCTGTAGAGGCTGCAAAAGTTTTAAAACAATTTTCTAAAGACAACGATGCATTTATAGTTAAGGGCGGATTAATGGAATCTGAACCCTTAACAATAGATCAAATAAATATTCTTGCATCCATTGAAACAAGAGACGTTCTCCTAGCAAAGATTGCAGGAGGCTTTAATGCACCTTTGACCAAAATGGCTTTAGGTCTAAAGGGAGTGTTAAGTAAGTCTGGTTATGCATTCAAAGCATTACTAGATATTAAAGAAGCAAATCCAGAAACAAGTTCAGAAGCGAAAGAATCTGATTCTTCTAGCGAAGATTCAGAGGATGTAATTAAAGAGGAGGAATAACAATGGCAAAAATGACAACAGAAGAGTTGTTATCTGTCTTTGAAGAAATGTCAGTTTTAGAATTAAAAGAATTCTTAGACTCATTTGAAGAGAAGTTTGATGTTACTGCAGCAGCTCCTGTAGCTGTAGCAGCAGCTCCAGCAGGTGGAGATGGCGGATCAGAAGAAGTTAAAGATTCTTTTGATGTTGTTCTCACAGAAGCTGGTGGACAGAAAATACAAGTAATTAAAGAAGTAAGAGGATTAACTAGCCTTGGCTTGAAAGAAGCTAAAGAACTCGTTGACAGTGCTCCGTCTGACATACTTAAAGATGCTTCAAAAGAAGATGCTGATAAAGCAAAAGAAGCTCTTGAGGGTGCCGGCGCTACTGTAGAACTCAAATAATTAACATTATTTGTTTGCTTAAATAAGAAGTACTTATATACTTTATCCTTCGGGTTATTGTATTTATTTTTGAGGAGGCTTGTTGTCCGCTGTTCAGAATTCTAGACTTTCGTTTGCAAGAACAAAAGGTTTGGAGATTCCAGATTTACTAAATATACAAAAAGATTCATTTAAAAAGTTTCTCGACGAAGGTCTGTCTGAGATTCTTAATGAAATTTCACCTATAAAAGATTTTTCAGGACGTTTTAAATTAGAATTTTTAGAGCATTTTTTCGAACCACCTATGAAAACTTTGGAAGAATGTAAAATAACAGACTCAACTTATTCACAACCTCTATATGTTGTTGCTGAATTTACTGATGCCGAAACATATCAGCAAAAAAGAGAAACTGTTTTCCTTGGAGATTTTCCGATCATGACTGATACTGGTTCCTTTGTTATAAATGGGACTGAAAGAGTCATTGTAAGTCAACTTGTTCGTTCACCAGGTGTATATTTTTCAAAAGAAATTGATAAAACATCAGACAAAGATATTTATATTGGAAAAATGATTCCAGGTAGAGGAGCATGGTTAGAATTTGATACTGATAAAAGAGATACAATTGGTGTCCGTGTTGACAGAAAAAGAAGACAACATATAACAGCATTTTTAAGAGCTTTATATGCTGTTGACCCGACACAATGGGAAAAATATAAAATTGAAACCAAAGAGGATGCCATAAATATTTTTGGAGACTTTCCTTCAATCCAAAATACAATTGAAAGAGATCCAGATCCTTCACCAGAATCAGCCTTAATTGATTTATATAGAAAATTACGACCTGGCGAGCCAGCAACTGTTGAATCAGCAAGAAACTTAATTAAGCAGATGTTCTATACGGAAAAGAGATACGATTTATCCAAGGTTGGTAGATATAAAGTAGAGCAAAAATTGGGTAGAGATTACTCAGAAAAAGATCAAAAACAATATACAACTGAAGTAGATGGAATGTTAAGAATTGATGACATGATTGATTCTATAAAATATGTTATCGCTCTTCATGCCAAAGAAGAAACCATGACTAACAATCTTGGTAAGGAGCTAAAAGTAAGACTTGATGATATTGACCATTTTTCTAACAGGAGAATAAGAACCGTTGGAGAACTTGTACAAAATCAAGTAAGAGTTGGTTTAAGCAGACTTGAGAGAGTCGTAAGAGAAAGAATGACAACTCAAGAACCTGATGCAATCAAACCACAATCTTTGATAAACATAAGACCAATTCAAGCAGCATTAAAAGAGTTCTTTGGCACTAGTCAATTGAGCCAGTTTATGGATCAACCTAACCCAATTGCAGCATTAACTCATAGAAGAAGGCTTTCAGCTCTTGGACCTGGTGGTCTTTCAAGAGAGCGAGCAGGTTTCGAAGTAAGAGATGTTCACCCTTCTCACTATGGGAGAATGTGTCCTATTGAAACTCCAGAAGGTCCAAACATTGGGCTAATAGGAACACTTGCTACTTATGGAAGAATCAATGATTTCGGATTTATCGAAACTCCATATTGGAAGGTAGAAAATGGTGTTGTAAAAACCACTAATGAAGTCTACCTGACCGCTCATGATGAAAATGATGTTACCATCGCACAGGCAAATGCCCCTTTAAATGAGGATGGCTCATTTAAAAATAAAAGAGTTTTGTGTAGAAAAACTGATGGCGAAGTAGCTTTTGTTTCTGATAAAGAAATTGACTACATGGACGTTAGTCCAAAACAAATTTGTTCTGTGACAACGGCCTTAATTCCATTCTTGGAACATGATGATGCTAACAGAGCTTTAATGGGTTCAAATATGCAAAGACAAGCTGTTCCTCTCGTGAAGACTGAGGCACCATATGTTGGTACTGGAATGGAAGAAAATGTTGCTAGAGACTCTGGCGAGGCACTCATTTCACCTGTAGCTGGAGAAGTAGTTAATGTTTCTGGGGATGAGATAGTTCTCAAAGAAAAAGAAACTAATAAAAAGCATACTTTCGAAGTTCATAAATTTAAGAGATCCAACCAAGCCACATCTGCAAATCAAAAACCCCTTGTAAAAGTGGGAACCAAAGTTAAACCTGGAGATGTATTGGCAGATGGTCCAAGCACCCAAGGTGGAGAACTAGCTTTAGGTAAGAACTTACTGGTAGCCTATATGCCATGGGATGGTTACAACTTTGAAGACTCGATAGTAATTTCAGAGAGATTAGTTAAAGAAGATGTTCTTACATCTGTCCACATCGCTGAACATGAGATAGAAGCTAGAGATACAAAATTAGGTGAAGAAGAAATTACTCGTGATATCCCTAATGTTGCAGAAGAAGTTTTAATGGACTTAGATGAAATGGGAATAGTCAGAATAGGTGCTGAAGTTACACCAGGCGATTACTTAGTAGGAAAAGTCACACCAAAAGGTGAAACTGAGCTTACTCCTGAAGAAAGATTATTGAGAGCAATTTTCGGTGAGAAGGCAAGAGAGGTAAGAGATACATCACTAAGAGTTCCTCACGGACAAAAAGGAAAAGTAATAGATGTTCAAATTCTTGATAGAGAAAATGGGGAAGATTTGCCTCCAGGTGTCAATAAAAAAGTAAGAGTTTATGTAGCTATCCAAAGAAAAATTCAGGTTGGAGATAAGCTATCTGGAAGACATGGTAACAAAGGTGTAATTTCAAAAATAAATGCTATTGAAGATATGCCATTTATGGAAGACGGAACCCCAGTAGATATTCTTTTATCTCCACTAGGAGTACCTAGTCGAATGAATTTAGGTCAAGTTCTAGAAACACATCTTGGTTGGGCAGCTGATCAAGGTTGGGGAGAATACAAAGGTGACACGTTGGCCTCTAAGGGTGCAAAACCTGGAACACTAATTAGCACTCCAGTATTTGATGGTGCTGATGAAGATGAAATTCATAAGATACTTGAAAACGTAAATGCAAACAGAGATGGTAAGCAAATGGTTAATGCTGATGGAAAAACCACTCTATATGATGGTCGGACTGGCGAAGCTTTTGATTCAAAAATAACAGTGGGTTTCACTTATATCCTTAAACTAATTCACCTAGTTGATGAGAAAATCCATGCAAGATCAACTGGTCCTTACTCTATGATTACTCAGCAACCTCTTGGTGGTAAAGCACAATTTGGCGGCCAAAGATTTGGTGAAATGGAAGTCTGGGCTCTAGAAGCTTATGGTGCAAGTTATGCGTTGCAGGAACTTCTTACCATTAAATCTGACGACACAGTTGGAAGAGTAAAAGTTTATGAATCAATTGTTAAAGGTGATAATATTCCAGAACCAGGAATCCCAGAATCTTTCAAAGTTCTATTAAAAGAAATGCAAAGTTTGTGTTTAAATGTTGAAATACTTTCAGCTGGAGAAGAGATATCAATGAAAGAAATCAGTGATGAATATGTTAAAACTGCAGAAACACTTGGTATTGATATGTCTAAGCCAGAAAAAGATGAACCGGAGTTATAGGAATTATGGAAAAAATATTTGATGAATTAAGTATCAGTCTGGCAACATCTGACCAAATGAGAAGTTGGTCATTTGGAGAAGTTAAAAAGCCTGAAACTATTAATTACAGAACTCTGAAACCTGAAAAAGATGGCCTTTTTGATGAAAGAATTTTTGGACCAACAAAAGACTGGGAATGCTCTTGTGGAAGATACAAAAGAATTCGTTACAGAGGAATTGTTTGTGAAAGATGTGGAGTCGAGGTAACAAGAAGAGAAGTAAGACGTGAAAGAATGGGTCATATTGAATTAGCCGCACCCGTAACTCATATTTGGTATTTCAAAGGTGTTCCAAGTCGCTTAGGGTACTTTTTGGACATGTCTCCTAAAGAACTTGAAAAAATTATCTATTTTGCCGCATATCTAGTTGTTTCCATTGATGAAAAAAAACGGACAAAAGATTTAAGTGAACTTGAAGAAGCGGTAGTCGCTGAGTGTGAAATTGTAGATGAAGATCATCAAGAATGGGAATCAAAAAGAATCAAGCAAATGAAGCTAGAACTAAAAGCTATGGAAAATGGTAAAGTTCCTGAAGCTGAAGTCCAAGAACGAAAAAAAGATATTGAAAAAGAAATTAAAGGTAAGAAGAAGAAATCTGACGATGAAATTGAAGTAATCAAAAATGCTTTTTCCAGACTTAAGACTTTGAAACCTAAAGATATTATTGAAGACGATACCTTATGGCGTGAAATGATCGATAAATATGATGAATACTTCACTGGTGGTATGGGCGCAGAAGCAGTCAGGGAACTAGTTAAGCTTGTTGACTTAAAAGCTGAAATGGAAAAATTAAAGTCTGACTTAGATTCTAAATCTGCACAGAGAAGACAAAGAGCAATACAAAGAATGAAAGTTATAAAACCCTTTGCTGATGGAAAGAATCCCCCAGAAGCAATGATATTGGAGATTGTTCCAGTAATTCCTCCAGAATTAAGACCAATGGTTCAGCTTGATGGTGGAAGATTTGCAACTTCAGACTTAAATGACCTCTATAGAAGGTTAATTAACAGAAACAACAGATTGAAAAAGTTAATTGAACTTGGTGCACCAGACATAATAATTAGTAATGAAAAAAGAATGTTGCAAGAGTCTGTTGATGCTCTTTTCGATAATGGTAGAAGAGGTAGAGCTGTAGCTGGAGCTGGTGGACGTGGACTTAAATCATTATCAGATATGTTAAAGGGTAAACAAGGTAGATTTCGTCAGAACCTCTTAGGAAAAAGAGTTGACTATTCTGCACGTTCAGTAATTGTTGTTGGACCTCATTTACAACTTCAGCAATGTGGTTTACCTAAAATGATGGCTCTAGAACTTTTTAAACCATTTGTTATGAAAAGACTTGTTGAGCTGGGATTAGCACAAAATATTAAATCCGCTAAAAGGATGGTTGAGCGATCTAGAGCTCAAGTATGGGATGTTTTAGCCGAAGTTATTGAAGAGCATCCAGTACTTTTGAATAGAGCACCAACTTTACACAGGTTAGGTATTCAAGCTTTTGAACCAATTTTGGTAGAAGGAAAAGCAATTCAAGTTCATCCCTTAGTGTGCGAAGCTTTTAATGCTGACTTTGATGGAGACCAAATGGCTGTCCATGTACCTTTATCAGCAGAAGCGCAAGCTGAAGCAAGGGTCTTAATGTTGGCTACTAATAACGTATTATCTCCAGCAAGTGGAAACCCAATAGTTTCACCTAGCCAGGATATGGTTATAGGTCTGTACTACATTACAGAATGTTATGAAGAATTAGAAGATGCAAAGATGGCTTTTGTTGACGTAAATGAAGCGGAACAGGCATATGAAGCGGGACATATTGAGCTTCAAACCCCTATTAGGTTGAGGGTTGGAGAAATTGCTGGAGATCCACAAATGCATAGTGAAATAAAAAACAGATTTTCTGATTTAATTACTAAAAATCCAGTAGATGGAACAGCATTACTGAATACAACTCTTGGAAGAGTCTATTTCAACCAGGTACTTCCAAATGATTTCCCATTCATACAAACCAAGGTCCGTAAAAATGAAATGAAAAGAATTATTTCAGAAGTTATTCAAAGATACAACAAGGCAGAATTGAGAGAATTCTTGGATGCAATGAAAGATGTTGGATTTAAGTATGGCGCTAAAGCTGGTTTGAGTGTAGCTATGACAGATGTTAAAACCCCTCCAGAAAAAAAGAAAATCCTTGAAAAATATGAAGCTGACGCAGAGAAAGTAATGAGTCAATTTAATAGTGACGTCATCACTGAAGATGAAAGAAAGAAAGCTATTATTGAAATTTGGACTAAAGCAACTGATGAAATTCAGCATGCTATGAGCCGTGCTTTAGAAGCAGATGAATTTAATCCAGTAGATATGATGGTCAAATCTGGTGCACGAGGAAATATGATGCAAGTTAGACAGCTTGCAGGCATGAGAGGTTTGGTTGCCAATCCAAAAGGTGACATTATAGAAAGTCCAATAAAGAGTAACTTCCGTGAAGGAATGTCGGTTCTAGAGTACTTTATTTCTACTCACGGTGCTAGAAAAGGTCTAGCAGATACAGCCCTAAGAACTGCCGACTCAGGTTATCTCACGAGAAGGCTTGTTGATGTTGCAGCAGGAATTGTTGTAAAAGATCAAGGGGATGAAAATATTGATTGGAGAGGTACTAAAAAAACAGTTATCGATTCCGATGGTAGGGTCAGTAGATATTTACATTCAAAATTATATGGAAGAGTAATAGCCGAGGACATTAAAAAAGGCAAAAAAGTTATTGAATATGGAGATTCCAAAAAACTAAGTAAAGGAACATATATTGACGCTGAAGTTTTAGATGAAATTTCTAAATGCGGAGTCGAAAGTGTTAAAATTTTGTCACCATTTAATTCACAAGATCCTGAAACTATGGATCCTCTATGTTACGGATTTAGCTTAGCAACAGGTAAACCAGTTGAAGTCGGAGAAGCTGTAGGCATTA
>Ga0257110_1000321_pt1 | contig 24544 bp, 5 predicted proteins | sample LP_taG_7_FD_190184 | JGI IMG/M metagenome (GOLD analysis project Ga0257110, IMG submission 190184) | Marine microbial communities from Northeast Subartic Pacific Ocean, Canada - LP_J_2015_P26_10m | ecosystem: Environmental > Aquatic > Marine > Oceanic | place: Canada: Northeast Subartic Pacific...
ATCCTAATGTATTCTTTTGTTCTTCAAGTACTTGTCCTGGTTGCTCTGCAAGTGGTAAACTGGTATTAATTCTCATAGCACCTTGTAAGGCATAATCATATTCTAATGGAATACCCATTGTTAAGTCTGTTGGGAATTCTTTGTATAATCCTCTGTCAATAATTTTAATACCTGTGATGCCACCTGTATCATTAACGTCTGTAACAATAAATTTAGCAACTCTTAGAGGTCCGTCGTTTCTTCTGTCTTTAGGGTTACCTACTGCAATACTAAGTTTTGCTACATTTTTAGGTGTAAATGGATCTATAGTATCAACGAGATTACCATTAGCATTATAGTTTTCATACCATGGAGTCCTACCTGTAACAGTTATTGTTGCTCCTGCACCAAATAAGTTTGTAACAAAATTACTATTTTTAAATGCTGAATTCTGAATAACAAAATATGTGCTAGTTACAGTTTCAATACCACCACTAGTTTTCTTAGGTATATAATATAGTTTTTCTTGCGGATCTACAAAGTATAATGTTTGATCATCAGTTAATGTAACTGCTGTGTCTAATGTGACCGTTTTAGTACCTGTATTGACATTTGTCACATAACCAAGTATTGTGATAGTACCAGCATTATTGTAGGAAACAACTTGTCCTGGTTTAATAAACAGTTTGCCGCCGCCATCGTTTAGTGAGTCTAATACAAAAGTAGTAGAACTAGTTACAGCACCGTTTACTGATATGTAATAATCGTCTAGTGTTGACCCAGGGTAGTATTTTAGTTTAACATAACTATCAGGTCTAATATGTCTTGTTGATATAGGCAATGTAATTTTTACGGAGTCAGTCATTGAATCATCGGATACAATACTTACATCAGATGATGCAACTGTCCATGATTGTTCGGCTCCCATTGCGTATGTACCAATTGCTCTAACAAATCTTTTGTTAATTATAATATCATCTGTATTTGTTCCATTGGCGTTTGATACCGGAATTGATTCTGTTATAGCCGCTACTTGTCCTGCTGTTAGTGTAATATTAGAAGTCCAGCCTGCATTAACATCAATTATAGTAGGTATAGGACTTGTATCATTGATTGTAAGAGTAGGAGGATTATCTGGATCATATGCCGCTCCTTGATTAACTACTACAACTTTTGCAATGCCGCCATTTTCGTCTAATTCTGTTACTGTAGCCGCTCCACCTACACCTGGTGTGGTTGTGCTTTCATTGAATATAATAGATAAGTTTGCAGGATTGCTATATCCAGAACCTGCTGATTCTATACATACTTCAGAATTAAGTGGTCCTAGCAGACCAGTTTCTGGTGTTCCACCTATTAATCTCAACCTGTCGCCTACTCTATAATTACTACCGCCAGTACTCTTGTTTGTAGTTTCCATTGGTATTCTTGCAGGCAGTTCGTAAACATCTGGTAAGCCCGAAGGTTGTCTAAAGAATTTTTCTAAGTTGCCATCTGGCTTACGTCTGTAGTCATTTATAGTTTCTGATAAACCTGCAATACCACCTGCACCGCCGCCACCTATAGCAACTGTGGCATTACCTGAACCTGTTTTATATAAGTCTGTGTTTGGCCCTATAAATGGAGCAACAAAACTTTCTGAGGTTGTTTTACTTTGATCAAATCCTCTGTTAACATGGAAGTCGCCTACTTGTTTAAATGTGCCACCGCCACAACCGTTACCAAAACTCATTGGGTTTGAACTACAACTAATTAATGTTAAGGTATTAGAACCTTCGTCTATTTCAGCACTCACACCCATATTAGCACAGTTTATCTGAGTTTTAATATCTATTCCTGATGTTCCACGTTTAACAATTCTTCTGCCATTAACCAAAAGCTCAGTTCCGTCTGCTATGCCAATTAAGTCATTTATGTCAATATCAACTTCTGGAGTTGGTTTTCTAAGATATATTTCTGCTGTTGGCCCTGCATTATAAAAATTACCGTTAGTGTCTATCTGTCTAGGCACTATCGATATAACTGGCATCTGGTTGTAGATGATATCATTAACATCCGCCATTGCTAGTTCTTGTCTTTGTGTTGCGTTAGTTCCTGAATCACTAGTGCCAGGATTAGTTGCTGTTTCTGTACTGCCGCTGTCAGTTTGTGTATTAACACCAGGCTCGTCATATGCAGGTCCGGTATACTCTGTTGTATTGTTATTATTTTTGTTCCAATACCCTCCAGCACCTGAGTTTGCAATATTGTTTATTGTTGTTCCACCAACTGTAACACTACTGCCTATCTTTTTAGGAGTATACTTAACATACTTTGTTGTTTTGTTTATATCTTTATTATTTTCTAAGTTCTTTGCCCACGGTTCACTTGATGTTTCCTCTGACTTTAATATATAAGATGTTCTAGTAACAGGTGTTAACTTTTTAGCAAAAGGTATAACTAATCCACCACTTACTCTTTGTGCTTGTCCGCTTACCGATACAGCCGAGCTAAGTTCGCCTTCGCTAAATGCATAACTATTTGTATCTAATAGTGGTGCTTTAACAGGCAGTTTCATACTATAAGGTAAGAAATTAAATCCTGTTAAGAATCGTTGTCCTGGTGTTGTTGTGTTAAAGACACTTCCTACATTTACATTAATGTCTCCAAGGATATCATAATTATGAGGAATCCAAACACTCTGACCATCCGGCAACATAACCCATTCTCCATCTAGTTGCCCATAGTTACCTACCTGTCCCGGTGCAACTCCTGGTGTGTCAGCACTTCCGCCAACTGATGTTGCCCGGTTGCATTCTTGGCCTGTCGCACCTGGAGGACATGCAACACCTACATCGTTCCATGCTCTTATTTGAGCACCTGTGAATGCTGATGTTCTTGCATCATATATCTTTTGTTCTCTTGCCAGTGCCTCGTATCTCTTTGCTTGGCTATCTGTAGCAAACTGTGAATATCTATTGTACCAGCCATCAATGGCGGCATTATTGCCTTGTCCATTTTCATTTCCGACGTTACCGTTATCGTACCCAGCATTACTTGACGACCCACTTGTTGCAGGATTTTGTACATTGCATGTTCTACCGGAGAACGTAAATCTACCGGACTTCACAGAACTATGAGTATATTGATTACTGCTCTCATCAGTCTCTTCTGGTGTTAATGTAAAGTTTGAAACATTAGTTCTACATGTCCACGATGCATCGTAATAACCAGGTCCTTTATTATTACCTGCTATAATTCTCATGAAGTAGTACTTCCCTGCTTCCATGTCTACATATATAGAACCAGGCTTGTTAGATTTTATATTATCGTCGGTTGTTAACCAACCAGTTCGCAATAAGCAATTATCTCTATGATAGTTATATTTGTCTTGAGGTCTGAATCCATCTTCTTTAAAGTATTCATGCCTAGTGTCACTGTCAACGCCTGCTAAGTCGTCAACTCCTCTTCTTACTAACTTACCGGAATATCTGGTATCTGTGTATTCACTTGATATCCATACCCATATACCATCATCACTGTAACCGTTTACCATGTATCTACCAGTGTACGGTGCTTTAAAGTAACCCTTAATCTCATTTGTTGAATAGGTGCTTACAGTTGTTCTTGCTAATGAAAGAATAGTTCGTTGTGCTAACTCTGAGTTCTTATAATATCCTGCATATTTTTGATCAGCATGACAATGTCTCCATGAACCCCATTTGGCATCCGGCATATCTGTGTATGCATTTGAATTATAAGGATTAGGTAATAATCCATATGGGAAATAAATATTATCTAAGTGAGTTTTACTTTGACTTGTTTTGCTAGGATCAAATCTTTCTCTGCTTGTTCTGTGCTGTCCGAAATAACCGTAACTATTTTGGCCTTTCCATGATCTTTTCTTGGCTCCTTGAGCATAAGCAGTACTGTGTCCTTCTACACATGGTGGTACTGGAGAACCTAACTCGTCCCCGTCAACTACTGCACCATGAAAATCTACTACTGCTTGCCACTGTAATTTAGTCCCTAAATCTGCTCTTGTTATACCGGCATCTGGTCTAATGAATACAGTAACGTATTCTCCTAATGCACAATTAACCTGTGCTCCAATAAATCCTATTCCTTGTACACCAATATCGTTTACTAACCAACGTGTAGCATTAACACCTTGATCAGAATTAACAGATGTATTTTCAGGATCTGGTTCGCTAAATGGACCTGTTGCGGCATGTATATGATTGCTACTAACTCTGTGCTTGTCTAAGTCAGCGGTTGTATACGGAGTCTGTATAATATTAGAACTACTATCAAAAGGTCGTTCTAATAAATTACTATTTTGTGATTGACTAATCATCAATTCATCTACTGTAGTATCACGTACTTTATTATCAGCACCAATAGTATTTTTACCGTATTGTGCTACCTGGTCACCTTTTGTTCCTACTGGCTGACCTGATACTAACGTACTTTCAACAATTTTAGCATTTGCCCACCAGTCTTCTTCTTTTTGTGGTCTAGTATTTGCGTTGTCTGATCTAACCCATGCTTCAATTAATCCTGCTTTCCCTTCAAGTTCACTAAAGTACGGTTCGGTGTTTTGTACTACTACAATACCTAAGTGTTTTACATCGCCTTCTAGTGTATCAAAGAATACTCTCAATGGATGAGAGCCAGAAACTTTAACATTCACAAATTGCCAGTTTGCTTTATCGTATGTGTCTGCAAATGTACCTGAGCTTACTCCCCTGGACCAATCAAATGTCATGTTATCTAAATATGTTACTTCTCCACTTTGGTCTAAGTTAACATTGTCTGCTTCTTCTTGAGTAACAACAACATTGTTACCTCGTAACTGGGCACTAAAGTTATCTACAGCAAGATACTCTTTTATATTAGGCACGTCATCACATGCTCTAGTATCTTCGTCTGGTGGTGTTAATGCCGGTAAGGTTGCACATGGACCTGGTAATCCATTAAAGAAGTCTCCATTTAAAATAGGACCAAGTTCTGTTGCTGGTATTGTGTGTGCAACTTTTTTATCTGGTGCTAATTGTCCTGTACTAGATATAGCAACTGAATCTTCTGCTGTTTCGCCGTCACCTAAACCTAGAACAATAGTTACTTCTGGATCTTCGCTTTCTGTACTACCGCCCACAGTAGGCACAGGATTAAAATAATCAAATATGTTATCTTCGTTTATTTGTTCTGGTAAACTGTCCGAAACTAAATTGTTCCATCCTCTTCCTGCCCAACCTGTATCAGGTATTAATCTTTGTGTAAATGCATTAGCAGGTAACTCTGTGAGTCTAATATATTTTACCCTTACTACTGTTCCAGTATAATCACTGTAAATTGGAGTTGGTTGACCGTTTGCAGAAGTTGTGTTATAATTAACTCCTGTTAACTGATCTTTGTATATAAATTCTTCTGTCCAGAAACAAGCAACAAATACTTCTTCTGGTCTAAGACCTGTATTTCCTGTATCTTCGTCTGTTGATGGAACGTAAGTTGGCTGTGTTGTTACACCGTCTATTCCTAAAATGTCTGCTTCTGCATGAGAAATAATATTGCCTTCTGCATCTGTAAATGTTTGTATTGGATAATTTACTGCAATAGGGCTCACAGTAAATTTCTTACTGTACATGAACCTAGGCATTATGCCATTGTATCCTGTTTTGCCTTCTTGATAGTATGATGCAACATTTGGATAGTCTGCTGGCAAATGTGTATCATTGAGACTATAGTATCCTCTACCATATCCAAAGTGTGTATCGTTGCCGTTTACACCAGGTAAGAAGCCTGGCCCTTCAGCGTCTGGTCTCCATTCTCCCGATCCTAGTCCTGGTGTCCACATAAGGTAATTGTTAAATCCAGCACCATCAACTACAACATTGTTTCCTTCTATACTTAATCCTGGTATGCTTTGTAAATTTGCTATTGCGTCTGAACCATTGCCGCTACTTACAGCAAAAGGTTCCTCTACAAATTGTAATCCAATAAAAGCCGCTGGTTCAACTGGCGGCAATGACACTACATTAAGTGTGCTTTCTAATCTTATAGGATCTTTTGCATTGGTAATTCTTAAACTTGCATCAACTGTAGGAATAATTTCATTCACATAGTAGTACTCTGTTTTTTTATAGTTACCAAAACTGCTGTATGCATTTACTGTTGCATTGTAATCTATTTCTGCATTCACTAGTTCTGGATTTACTTTGTCTAATAATATATAATATACCGGGCCGTTTGCACTACCGGCTCCATCATTTTGAACTAGTTGATAAACCTCAAATAAGTTTTCACTGCTAGGATGCAACCTAAACATTGGAAGTGAAACAGTACTTGAATCTGCTAACGTCTTAGTTTGTTGGGTTTCCATGTTGTAAACTCTACGTTTTACACCTGGTAAACTACCTTGGCTTGTTGCAGTTCCTGGAATTAATTTTGGTATTAGATGATCAATACTTGCTTCATAATCATCTGCAAAGAATGTTTCAGGATCATTAGATGTCTTATCACCTACAACTTCTGTCCAACGTGCTGGTTCAAATACCATGTTATTAGTAAATGTAATATCGGCTGTTGCTTTATATACTTTACCTTCTCTAGATACAACTGTATCTTTTACATAAGCAATATTTTCTAAAGGATTGTCACTGATTGTAAACGAAACAGACGGTTGCCATGGTCCATATCTTGTAGCACCAGACGGAACTGTTACATGATTACTAGGCATTGGTCTTGCGTTTTCTTCTCTGCCAGGTTCTGTACCACCTTCTAAATTTGTATATGGTATATATTTTGATCTTGTAGGATTCCAAACATAATATATATTTGTATCTTGGTCAGTGTATGATAACCCAAATACAGGACCACGGTTGTCTGGCCCTTTATTAAAGTTGTAATCTATATCTTCCTCACCGTTAGCCTGATAATCTATCTCTCTTTCAACAGTTAATTCACCGTTACTTAATTTAGCAATAAGTTCTGCGTCATGTACATAAGCATTATAGTTAGCCAATGCCCCTGCTTTTTTACCGTCATACAGTGGTGTATTAGGATCATTAAGCATAGCAAAGCCTATTTCAATACTTGACTGATCTGCTTTAATATGTTCTCTCTTCAGCCTCATGTGTCTGTTTATAGAACTTTCTACTGCACTTGCACTATTAATATTATCAATTTTAAGTTGGCTTCCGTTAATAGTAACTGTATCGAAGTCGCCTGTTGTAACAAGAGGATATCTGTTCATGTCTCTGCTACGTTGTCTTACTACTGCTATTTCTACTGGTGGATATACTGCACTTGATGTTACTGCTGGAAGTGCCGCTGGTTCTATGAAAACTTTATTTCCTGATGTTGTTACATGCTGTGGTGGAACTATCTGACCGTTTCCAGTGTATGTTAATAATGATTCACTTAGTTTTAAATCATTGGTAACGTCAATAATATTTGTTGCTGTAGATTGGTTTGATCCATTGTATGCTGTTTGGCCAGTTACAGTTCCAACTTTATGTTCATAATATGTTGAAGTGCCTGTTGCTGGTGCCCATCTACCACTTATGAAAATACTTTCTGGTGTAACATGGTCAATTATATACTTTTTATTATAGCTCTTAGGATCTGCAAAGTGTACAGAAATTGTTTTATCTGATGCCGCATATATTGGTGATATGCCGTGAGCACCAATTGTTTTTATTTCTATGCCTTCTCCGTATACAGAACCAGAACTGAATCCTGGAATATATGGAGCCTTAATTACAATATTGTTATCGTCAACTACAAGATCAATTTTGTACGCACCACTAAAGGTATTTGTAAATACTCTAATAACATCACCAACTCTCATTGAGTGATTATTTATTGTTAGTCTAGTTTTGTTTAAGTGCTTTATTGTTACATTAGATGAATAACCAATTGTTGCGCCTGAGGTAATATCCTGGAACTCGAATCTTCTAAATCCAGTGTTTGCCGCTATAAAGAAGTTTGCACCACTTGGAGTATATGTTGTTGTAACTTTAGATTCGTATCCAATAGTTTCTAAATTGGTTAATACATTTGAAACTGCAAATGCTGAATGCTTGAGTACAAATGTTCCTGTTGAATTATTATAACTTTTTAGTTTAAACGGCTTATCTTTTATAGATAGTATAGCATCTAATGTTGCTTGTTCTGTGGTTGTCCTAGATGTATCATATTCTAGCGAGTCTTTAATCTCAGCAAGTAATGTAATTTTTACTTTTGTTGCATCGTTACCTGCCGCCGCAAATAGTTTTGCTATAGGCGTTGTTGCTATGTTAGTTTTTGTTGCTGTAGCAGTTGCATTACCGCTAATTGTTACAGTTGGACTTCCTGAGCTGTATCCAGAACCACCGTTAACAATAACAATGCTATCAACGGATGCATTTAGTGTTGCTGTTAGTAATGCTCTGTCAGTGCTGTCACCTAAAACTGTTATTGCAGGAGCCGCCGTATAGCCACTACCTACATTGGTTATTGTAATTGCAGTAATTTCTCCATCTGAGCCTAGTGTGGCTGTTGCTGTTGCTACGTTAGATAATCCTGTTGTTGCATCTACATTTTCTGGTGGACTAAACACTATTGATATATTATCTGCAGAATACCCTGCACCTGCATTACCAATAGTTACTGAACTAGCAATTGGTCCACTGATTTCTGCTACTGCTGTTGCATTATCGCCACCTGCACTATTTGTTATAGATACAGTTGGTCTTGATGTGTAGCCACTGCCGCCACTGGTTACTGTAATGCTTTCAATTCTAATAGGATCTAAAGTTACTTCATCAGTGTTTGAAGGTCCAGACATTGTTGCTGGATTCCTAGTAACAACACCCACACCGTCTACTAATTCAAAAGCATCAAATTCTTGTAGGTCACTTAAATTACCTGTTGCTACAACTGTGTTGCTGTCATTTTTAGGTGTTAAAGTAATACCAGTAATTGCTTTACCAAAATGCGGAGTAACTGCTGAAACTGTTTTGTTTACTCTTGGTCCAATGCTTTTTATACGAGCTTGTATCATTTGTGGTGCGTCAAAGTTTGTAATCTTAGATTCTTTTCTAGCAACAACTTCTTCGTTTGTCCATACAACAACACTATTACTAATGTTAGGATTGTCTAGTGATAACACATAGTCTAAGTATCTTCCAGTGTTTGGTTGTCCAATTTCGTTTGTGTCGAGATAGTTAAACAAACTGAAGTTAGTGATAAGATTCACTTTGCCTGTTGGTTGACGCTCTAAATAATGCACTGATGCATCTGTTTTTGTTAACTTGTATACGTTCCAGTCTGCGTTCTCACTTTTAGCAACATGAATTAAATCGTTTGTTGTAGGCGTAAGTAGTAAATCGCTACCATACAAGTCTGGAATACTTGCAACATCAAATGCTTGGAAAGTAACATTACTGCTATTTACATAACCAGCATTTTTTACAGTTGCATATTTGTTATCGTATATACCTGTAGAATTTACTAACTTAGTTACAGGCCACAAGTTGTTTTCTTTAACACCGGTTGGCTTTTTAATAAATCTTGTTGCATCATCGATATCAATTAAAATTGTGTTGTCGTTCTTGTCGTCCTCAGTTACTAAGTAGTTCCGTTTAGTTCCCATTCTCACAGCAATACCGTCTTGTGCTGTTACTCTAATATTTAAGGTTGCACCCGGTATATCTGATTTTAACGATGCATCAAATTGTACTGTAGGGTCCTCGATAACTTTAATTACTGAGCCAGTTGGTATAACTTTTACTAACTGCTGTTGTTTGCCTGCCGCCTGTGTTTGCGTAGGAGGATTATTAATTGTTGTTTTTATACTGTCAGGTAGTCTGCTAACATCAGGGAATGTAATACTTCCGCCATCACCTGCAATAGTAAACATTGTTCCGTTTACAGTAATATATTCTTGATCTGCTGTCCCTACGTTATTGTCATGATCGCCAAACGATATAGAATTTTTTGAGTTACTTATTAGCACATTGCCAATGTATAAATCAATAAATTTATAGTCACCATCTGTGTCTACTTCTAAGTTGTTTGCATCAATTGGCGTTGTTAATGTAATTGTAAAACTATTGTTTTGCTCAGGAAATAATATACTACCTTCTGCTCTTTCTGCCGTAGTGTTTAAACTAGGATAAGTTACAGTGGTAGTTGAAGTGTTTACACTTCCAGCATCGTAAGTAAAGAATGAGTTAGCAATAGCAGTACCATTAATAGATACTTCAACATCATCTATTGTTGTTTGACTTGTTGAACCAGCCATTGCACTAGAAACTGCATATCTTTGTGTAGGTTGATAATGTACATTACTAGCACCATAACCAAAATTTGCACCACTTTGTAAATAAAAGTCTTTACCTATAAATTGTGCTGTATATTTTGTTATAGTTGTACTACCGCTTATTACCTCAGACGGTATTAAATTAAGTTGTACATTTGCATTAATCGAAACGTTATCGTTAACAGCCGCTAATACGTTTGCTGTGGTAATAGCACTACCACCGTTTGTAACATTTACTGTAACAGCGGCATTTGAAGAAATGCCATCAGCAATAATAATACTTGCACTTGTTTGAGTAAAATCAAAATAGTTACTTGTAGTTGCAACAACTTTAGGTATTGTGCTTGTTCCTGAACTAATTAAAATATTACTTGCTAATACTCTAGCAGTAGGTATCTCACCGTATCCGCTACCTGCATTAGTTACTGTTATTTTTTGTAACTTGCTTGTAGCACTATCAAGGAATGCTGTTGCTGTTGCTTGAACACCGCCTACTGGTGGTGCTGATATCTCTATGGTAGGTACAGAATTATAAGCATATTTAGGATCAATGATATCAACCCTGCTTACTATGTTTGTTACATCTTCTGGAAAATCTAATGTTATAAGTTGTGGATCTTGTTTTATATCAGACTTAATTAATTTAAGTTCAATACTTTGGTTATTATCTGTATCACCAAAATCTCCTACTCTAAGTGCCCACTCGTCAAAGATGTTAACGTTACCTGAAATAACTGCACTACTTCTAGCAATACGTCCTAAACTTTCGCTAGTACCTTTTCCTTGTATCATTCCTCTATAGAAATCAAATTGCTCGTCATCTTGAATATCAAGTTCTGTCAGATAGTCTCTTTCTGTGTATCCAAACAAGGCTCTACTTGCTTCGTATACTTGCTTCTCTACTGGAATAAATCCAAACTCGTGATAACGGCCTAAACTTTCTGCTAAGTTATCTAAGTTAGGTAATAGTTCGTCACCGTCTATGATAAATCCTTCACTGCGGAATTTACCTTTCCAATTTTCTGTTCGTTGTCCTTTTAATCTAATACGTCTATGTCTTTGATTAAATGTTTGATTATAGATAACATCACTAAAGTCTGTCGTGTTATCAAATACTAATGCATGTTCTACTTCTTTAGTAAACAGCATTAGGCTGTATATTTGTTTGCCTTCGGGCGGAGTAATTTCTATATAGTCATCTTCTCTTACTATTGTACAATCAGTAGGATCAATTCCCTCGCCTATTTGATCTAGTATTGTAAATTGCTCTCTGTCAGATCTATTAATCTTAGCAATGAATCCTCTTGGAGCAACAAATTTTATTTTACTTGCTAAAGGAGATAATTCTAATGTGTTTCCTATTTCCCATTTGCCTGAGGTCCAGAAAAGGAATTGTTTAGCACTATAGGCCCAGTCTCTGACTTCCCCTATATCGTTACTATACTCGCCAAATTCAAATCCTTTGCTTTGTTGGAATTTGCCTACACCAATTAATAAATCAAACACTTCTTGTTCTGTTGTATATTCTATCTCGTACGGTACTCTTTCTACAACATTATTTGTATCAACATAGTGTACTGCTTTTGCAGAACCTTTTTGAGGTAGTTTAGCAAGTTTTTGCCATACCTTTGTGTCAAAAATATTACCTGATGTAATTCTAAGAGGTGCTATGTAAAAGTTATTTCTATACTGTACAATATTGCCAGTGTTATAAGTTACGCCTTGCTTCCAGATGCTAAATGCTTCTGCTTCGCCGCCTACTTCTACTTCTACTGTTTTACCTGTCTTTACAGGTTGTAATATTTCAAAGTATCCTCGGTTTTTATCAAAACCTCTAATCCTGTAACCAGTATTTGTTTTTTCTACTATAATACCTGAGTAAAAATTTCTTGATTTATAATTACTGCTGTGTAATGTAGTTGTTATATTTTCTTTTGGAATAATTAAACTTGTTGCATTACCGTCATTGCTATACTGGTCTGTTCTTGCTGTTAAAGTGTCTTTGTCAATAAAGCCACTCATTCTATGTGCAAGTTTAACATTAAGAGTTCTTAATGGATTAACAAAATTTAAAACTGTATCTAGTCCTTGGAATTTTAACCAACTATTAATAAATTGGGTATAACCAATGTTAGTAATCATCTTACCAGAATTTACATCTATGTCACCGTGTATTTTGAAATCTGTGGTGTTAAGGAATTTCCAACGTTTTTTAGTTGCTTTACTTAATAACTGTGCATTGTTTATTGTTGGTCTTTCTAATTGTGTTGGGTCTGAGAATATTGTTGCAAATCTACCTGGCTTAGCAAGTAATAATGCTTCTGTTTGTGCAAAGGCAAATGCTGAACTGTACTTAAATGCATTTTCAACTGGTGCACCGTCTCCTAGTTTCCATATGCCGTCAACACCAATTTTTGTTGAACGTGTAATAGACTTAATACTGCCTATTGCAGGATTCTCGCCTTGATTCCTAGTTCCTGCAAATGTTGTATTGTCTTTACCAGACACATTTACTCTAACTTTTCCTCTGACTCCGTTGCCTGTTACTGTTGCAGTTGCATAAGTATAACCTACGCCTTCGGCGTCAATTGTAACACTTGTAATTTTTTTATCTGTAATAACTGCTGTTGCGGTTGCACCACTACCATCACCTGTGATTGTAATACTTGGTACTGATGTATATAAACCGCCAGCATCAAGAACATCAATAGAACTAATACTACCTGTTGCACCTGGAGCCGCTCTAAACTTTCCTGCCCATCTGTCTGTGCTTACAATTCCGCCGCCTACGTGATAAGGGAAAGCAGGTTTACCGTTTGCATCTATTGTTGCTACATAGTGATATATAGGTGTTGCACTATCTACTGTAACTGCAAGTCTTAAGTTATAACTATCTGTGTAACCACCTGACCCTGCATTAGAACTTATCTTAAAGTCTTTAATAAATTGTCCAGTTGGTTTCCCGCCCGGGCCTGTTGTCTCATCTGCGTTAGCAGTTCCTCTTGTCCTGGTATCTAACTCCCAGCCACTTTGTATTCTTACAATGCTACTAGCATTATCTGAAGCATCACTGTAGCCATAAGGACCATATATTGGTAAACCATCAAATGCCCAACCTACTATAGGTGATGCTGTAGTTGTTGACCATTCTGTTAAGCCAAGTACGTCGGGTCCTATAGTATAATGTGTTGCTACACCCTCAGGTGTTATTGTAGGATGTACTAAGTCTTTTTGTTGTGCTTTGTTATAAATCCATGTTGCATTTTCAACGGCTTTATCTGTGTCCCATTGTGTATTGCTGTCAATACTCATTAATGGGTCGCCGTTAACTAACACACCAATTGCTTTTGCTTTTATTTGCGGAGATGCTGTCCAAGCCGCTTGATTAGTTAATTGTGTAAGTCTTGGAATCTCAAACGATGTTACTTGCTCTGTTGTTTTCTTTGTAGCAGTTGGTAAATTATTACTCTCAACATATAATTTGTTTGCTACAGTAACATTGATGCCTTGTAGTTTTCTAAAACTATTACTTCTGAATGGGAATACGTCATCAGCATTACCTTCTGAAGGATTCCAAGAAACAGTAATTGTTGTTGTGTCAGTAGACTTGATTTTATACGGACTAATTAGTTTTGCATCAGAGTCTATTGGTAACATTTTACTTAAACCAATACGTCTATACGGATTACTGATTTTATAAGATGCTGTATTTTTTCTTGGCCCTTGTCTAATAATGCCTTCTTCTAAATCATTCCAAAGTTTTGTATTTGTAGAACTATAGTTTATGCTAGGTATCAATCTATCAATGTCGTCTATTGCATAAACGTAATATTCCTCATCAAACCATAAAGGTTTTTCTGTGAATCCTAACATTTCCCAAGGATGCGTATTTGGTCTTACAGTATCGTAATGATATTCGTAAAAGCCTCTCCAGTGTCCTGGTAATTCAGTATTGCTATAGTTCCATGTCCACTCGTCATTAGCATCGTAAAATTCATTTACAATTGGATCTAATTTTTCGTTAACTGTCCATGCGGCAAAATAATGTCTAATGAGATCGTAAAACTCTCCATGACTATAACCAGTATTTCTAAATGCTCCACAACGTATATCAATACCGCTGTATGCTGGTAAACTGTTTGCTGTTCTAAATTCTGCTTTTGCTGAGTTATAAACCCTAGTTTCAAATTCTAATAGTATGTCGTCTCGGAAATCACCAAATGCTTTTTGTCTGCTACCGTCATGTCCTACCAGTGTTGAAATAGGTGTAGTAAAACTATCGTCTGTGACTATCTCTGGTCTATGTAACGGCAATATACCCATTGTGCTTGGTGTAGGTGGACACTGAGCACTATCTCTTTCTGCGTTATATAGTTTAGTACACAAAGAATCACCACCTGATGCTGGTGTTACCAATGTTATCTGTAGAGGATTAAAACTAGAAATTATATAGTCTTTTTCAACAACTAATAGTTTGTCGTTTAAATAAACTAAAAGACTATTTTCAATCTTATCTAAATCTAGGTAGTTAGACAAGTTGTAAACTGTGGTATCAAGTGTTACTATAAAATCTTCTTTTGTATAGTTATCACCGAACGGTAAAATATAAGTTTTATTAAAAACATCATTACCTATTCTAAAACTTGTTACATTTCTAAGCACTTGCTCTAACACATAATTGTTTGTTAAACCAGTTGTTGATTTATCAGTATAGAACTTTTCTATCTCATGTCTTAAACGATTCTTAAATTTGGTGTATTCGTTTGCGTTAAATCTTATAGCATCTACTAAGTTAGCAGGCTGGTCATCAACTAAGAATGCACCCAATAAAGTGTCTTGGTTTGTTTGTACTATGTCGTCTTCCACACCTACAACTTTTTTGCTATCCTGATAGTTATTGCTACCTAGACTTTCACCAGCAAACGAAGCCTGTCCTTCTATGTGCTTTTTAAAATGTCCTGTAAACTCCGGTGACGATATGTTAGTAATATCAGCGTTTTGTGTGTTATGACCCCAACTTAGTGGTAATTCATATTTGCTTACGCCAGATGTACTTACTAGTCCTTTTTCTGCTGATGCACTTATTTCTATAAAGTCACCTGCATTAAATGTTTTTGTTGTTGGGAATTGTACAAACCCTTCTCTGTTTACAGCACCGTAAGTAAAATTAGTATCTTCTATTGCATTTATTTTAATTACAATATCATACCCACATGCTTTAGTAGAGTCAACGTCTGGATAGCAACCTATCCAAAATTCTTTTATTCCTGCATCAATATCAATTTGTGTAAACGAGTATGATGTTATAATTCGTTGATTAGTCGGTGAGTCAATCATTCTCCATGTATTATGATACTCAGGTGCAGTTTTGTCTAATTTATAGTAATGATAACCTTGAATATTAGATGCACTATTTGTTGTAGCAGACTGATTATATTCCGCTGTTAATGAACCGTCGTAGTCACCGTGGAAATAAGTTGAACCAAGTGTGAGGCCATTTGGCATGTAAAAGTTTTGTCCAAAGAACACATGCATGTGAGAAGTACCGTTACCACCATCATGTGTGTTAGATGCTGTCTCCGTTGCATAAAGTGGGTAATAACCATTAATTGCAAAAGGTCCAACGGTGTTAGTTGCGCCAACAAAATTAACTGTCGCCATTAGTACGAGCCTCCATAACCTGAACCGGAACTTGATCCGGTTGTACTTGTACTACTATTTATCGTTGTAGAATTCGTGGTATTTACAGTAGAGGTTGTCTGCGTTGTCTGAGTTACTGCTGAAGTTTGTGCAGTAGAATTCAGTGTTCCGTTGTAATTTCCATGGAATTGCGTTGTGCCCATAATCAACCCATTTGGCATATAAAACGTCTTTCCAAAAAACACATGTTCGTGTGTTGTGCCGTCGCCAGCCGCCTGTGCTAATAGCTCTTTTGCATACAAAGGATAGTACCCGTTTATTGAGTATGGACCACCTGTATTTGATGCACCTAATGTTACACCTGTTGTAATGTTACTACCAAACGGTGTATAGTTATATGTTTCGGTTTCTATAAAGTTCTCAAAAAGTATTTCACTTTGTGCGTTGTATTGCTTGTACACTAATTCTGTTCCTAATTCTGTATCTTTTATTGTACTTTTGCTGATGTTTACAGCATTAGTTGTAGGTACATCTGTTGCGTACCCAAATATCTTATTACCTTCAAACGTTGACGTTGGGTATATTGCTTCATCATTTAATAATGTGCCTGAGCCGTCATACAAGTTGAATAGAGGAGCCTGATTAGGTAGAGACTTTTCTTGACACAATAACCATTGTAGTCCGTCCCATCGAAATTCTTTACCAATTTGTGTTTCACCACCTATAACTGAAATTGTTTGATTTATTTCTGCTATTAATGGAGTAAACAATGCATTACCTTCTACTGCTCCTACAGGATTAGTATCAGGGTCGCCTACTTGCTCTAATCTGTACTGTCCGTCTTTGTAGTACCCTGTACCACCATCTGTTACTGTTACCCCAACTATTGCCCCGGACGCCACTGTAGCGGTTAATACAGCGCCTGTGCCGTATGTATTTTGTGCTGATGTACCAACTGTTATTGTGTCACCTTGTACATATCCTGTACCTCCAGCATCAACAGTTACAGCACTAATTTTACTGTCTCTGCCTTTACCAGAAATTACTGTTTGAAATTGTGCGCCTGAGCCTCCACTTGATGTAACATTGATAGTAGGGTCACCTACTACTTTTGTTAACTTGTAAACATATTTTGCAATAGCAGTAACTTCGTTTGTAAAAATAATGTTACCATAATTTAATTTGTTTAAGCCATCAACAAGAGTAGTTGACAGGCTACCGTCTAAGTCTGTGTAAGTATAGTTGTATGCTACTGCATCAACGTCAGCAATGGATTTTTGTGTGCCGTGATTATAAAGTTCTAATTCTCTTTCAAATTCTATTATTGGTCTACTTGCACGAAACGATCTGCTTGGTAGAGAATCACTTGCATCTAAAAAGTTATTTTTATGATACCAAAAGTTAATTCTACTCCATGTGTTGTTATTAACAGCATTTTTTTCTTGTACAACATAGTCTATTGGTGCTCTATCGGCTACACTAATTGTAAACTTTAAATCACTATACCCTGCTTTTGCTTGTAATTGTTCAACTAGTTCTACTATGTTTCTTGGTGCTAACGAAGTATGATTAACTGTTATAGTTGTTGTGCCGTCGCTTATAGAAGTTGAACCATTGTACCTACTTAGTGTACCAACATTAACTGTTTTTATTTCTGCTTTTAGTCCTGGTGCATTACTACCTTTGATGTACGACTCTGGTTCACCTACGTCTGACGTAATTGCGTCACCTGTTTGTGCGGCAGTATATGTAACGGTATCGCTTATTGCACCTGCTACTTTGTATTCTAAATCAATACTTGTACCGGAGTACATTGTTGATGTATATCTTGCACTTAAATTTATTTCTTTTTTTGCTAAGGTAATACTTTCGCCTACACCTTGTACTACATATTCTATATTATGTTTAGAAACTGGCGTAACGTAATCACCGGAGAATGTAACAACCATACCGTTACGGAATGCTTTTCCTCCCACAGGCTGGAATGTTGAGCTACCAATAACATCCTTATCAATATCTATGTAATCAGTAACTGTTCCTACTACAGATATTGCTGTAGGTCCATAAGGATACCAATAATATTCTTGGTAGTTTGTAAACTTATCTATGTTTATTGGTGGTATAAATGATGCAAATTTTTCTGAGAAAATTTTATTATGATTCTTTGTGTTAACACCATATGTCTCAAGAGTCTCTACTAGTTCATCATAAAAGAATAAGTTTTCGCTTGTTCCTGTTGTAGTATTAATTGTATTAACTGCTGGAGTCAATCCATAAAATCTTTTAGTTGTTGTTGGTTCTGCAAGAAATTTACCTGACACATTAACATCATCACTACTTGGTGATCCAATATATCCTTGTATTGGTTCTACATTTGACTTGCTGAATAACTGTTCAACTGTACTTTCAAAAAAGTTTTTAATCGCAGTAGTTTGAAGTACCGCGGGTAACTTTTGATAAACTTTCTTCTCAGACATTTATTATGTTCCTAGTGTTTGGTTGTCTAATCTACTTACGATTTCGATATCATTAACTGTCGCTGTACTAATAAACAATTCGTTAGGCTCTGCTTTTACCTGGAACATTTCTCCAAATTTACCAGCAGTATTTTTAGGTAGTATAACAATACTTCCTATGTTGCTACCTAGTCTTTGATGTATGTAAGAGCTTAATTCTGTAAAGTAAAACGACTCTCCAAACTCCCAGTTTGTTACATTAAAGTATGTATTGATAGTAGTAATTATTTGTGCTTTTAATTCGTTGTCACTAATCTGATCGGATAGTTTAACAATTTTGAATCTTGCTTGATAAGTTTCATCAGCAGTAGAACCAAATAGTAATTTAAACTTAGCACTTCTATATACTAGACTGTCACTAGCACTTTTGTATGTGTTAAGTCCTGAAAACTCTGATGATAATTGATCACTTGTTGGCTCTAGTGGGAAAGTACTAACAGGTCTGGCCTGCCACTCTCTTACTTCTGTGTAATAACTTGTAGTTAGCACAACCATTTCTACAATGTTGCTGATGCTTGGATCAATTCTTACATCACTCGGTGCTACATGATTCCAACGTATAGTGCCAGGTGCTATAAAAGGAGCGGCAGTATTTTGTGTTCTGCCTCTTCCATTTTTAACAAAGTAATCTGTTGTCTCACTTAATTTAATTTGTGTTGATGCTGTACTTAGTGGTGTTAGTTGATATGTTTTCATATCGTCTGCAGTAGTTACAATTAGTCCTTTGCTGTTAACTAAGTTTTCAAACTGTAGTGCTACTGTTTTATTTTTAACAACAATCCATTTAGCAGTACTCAACTTGTTTTCTTTTCTGTAAGAAGTTGGTGAGATTATATCTCTAGTGTCATTGACATCTAAACTTTCTTCTCTACGGAAGTCGTATATAATTCCCTTACACGGCTTATCATATCTATAACCATCAAAATCTGTATAGTATTCAAAGAACACATAGTCTGTTGAGTCTACATATTCCAGGAACTGTATTGGCCTGTCTGGTACTAAATCATTATCAGTATCTAATGGAGCAACAACAACTTTTCTGTTATCAGTATATCCGTCAGTCTCTTTAAAACTGTCCACTACTTCCCACTCAATTGGTTTATCTAATTTTTCATTACTATTCTCGTAATGTATAACTAGTTTATCTCTATAAGGAGGATTTGCAGAGCCGTCTCTAGAATAATGATAGTCTCCATTTTGTACTCTTGTGTATTCTAATTTTCCTACACCTGTTACAGTATCGTATGATTTTAAAAATAGTCTTCCTAAGTCTGGTGAGCTATCTTGTGTTGCTCCGTCTGTGCCCCAGGACTTAACTGTATCGTCTAAGCCTGAACCTGTACCAGATACACCGTTTGCAGTAACAACTTGTGCATTTGCTCTAAATATTTTCTCTGCACCTATACTGGTTTCATTAGGTAGTTGTCTATATATAATGTAAGGTATTGCCTCTGACGTATCGACAAAGTTTGAACCAAATGTTGTGCTGTTAAACGGTATACTAATTTTGCTAGGCAAACTTTGTATGGTACCCATGTTGTTTGCTATAACAACATTTGTCTCTGCTGTTATGCCACCTACTTGATGGAACGTGTTTAAAGTTATAATTGCTTCTTCTACATATCTATTGTATGCAACCTGATCGGCAACTGTTGTTCCTGATGTTTTCATTATTCCAAAGTTACTTACCCATTGCGTGTCTACGTCTACTGCCTTGGTATCTCTAGTTCTTAATGGAATATTAATTGCTAAACCAATTGGTTCTATAGCAAGTCCTACTTCTGTATTTTTCCACTTTAAGCCGCTCCATTCAAATGTTTCTGATGTGCCTGGCTTTGTATTTGTGCTTGTTATAATAACAGTATCTTTGTTACTTTTATTATCACTTCCTAATGTTTTAACTGATTTAACATTATAAAATTTAAGGTCTGCTTCACTTTGTATAACATATTCGTTACCACGAATCGTCATTTTATACTTGTAGTTATTAACATCAATAGCACTATACTCCATGAGTATAACCCAACTGTTTGGGCCGTTATTGGTAGAATTTAAACTATATGAACCTGTTTTTGAAGCAGTTGTTAGCTCTGTGCTAGGTATTTTATACCATGTATCAGTAAGTAAGTTGTACCCTATACCAAATGTTTCTCTGTTCTTAATGGCTGTTTCGATGCCGTTATCTCCAGATATTTCACTAGTAGAAAATAACTTTCTCATAGAAACTATAACTTCTTTAACTTCCCAAAGAGCATTAACATCTTCACTTAATGTTATTGGCCCTATGCTAGTACTTAATCCTGCACTTAATTGTCCTGAGTTTTCTATGTTTACTATTCTTACCCATTTAGAACCACCGATAGTGTCTGATGGATCAACAAATTTTAAGAATGTGTTTTCTTTAAACATTGCTGTTGCTGTTAATGTATTGATTAATACATTCCTGTTTCCATCAGTAAATTCTTCGCTGATGTACCCCGACTTACTAGTGTCGGTTAGCGGCAGAGGATTCCAAACAACTTGGTCTTGCGTTTCGAATCTAAAGTTTGCATAGGCTCCGCCAGTTGATGCGTCTGTCCATGCATTTCTCATTCTATAGTAAACAAAATTATTTACTTTTCTATCTTTTAATGCGTTAGGTATAATACTTGAAACAACTTCTAGAGCCGTTGTAGCATCGTTAACAATAATTTCTTGCGTATGATTTGTGTTGTTAGAGTATATAAATGCATCATCGGCAAACGTGTCAATATTATGATATGTACCGGTTGGGTCGTTTATATCTATGTAACGACTATGCCCAGAATGTGTTCTATTAATTGCTTTTATTTTTGTAACATTGGAACTTTGTGTTTCTGGAAACACATTATAATCTTGTGCTGACACCATTCTATTTTGTGTATAAAATGTTTTAGGTGCTCTGTCTTTGATTGCCGCTAAACTTTCTGCTGGTGAACTATTACCTACTTTGTACTGTAGGCTATAAGTTACTGTTAATCGATGTTGCTTACCTGCGGCATTTGTATATGGTATTGATATACTTAATCCTTTTGCTTCTTCTGGATTGATTGTATATCTTGACGGGTCACTTGCTCTATACCATGTTCTATAAATTCCTACAGGTACGTTTCCAAATTCGCCATCGGGGAAACGTAATCTAATTCCATTACTATCTCCTACATTTTCTACTGAATATAAGTTTCTTGTGTCTAAACTTTTGCTGTTGTAGTTTAATGTTTGGCCAACTGTGTTAGGAATTTTTTCCCACTTGTTTAATACTTGTCCGTTGCTGTTTACTTCTTGTAAATATACATCGGACTCGTTTATATTATTAACAAGAATATCTTGCACTCTACTTTCAACAGGTGATGTAAAGTTAAAATCTGCTGACTCTAGTTGTCCTTGTCTAAACATAACAAAGAACCCTGTGTTCTTACTGTTATTCCCTTTGCCATCATTCCTATAAATTAAATTAAATAAGTTTGTTGGATCAGGGTGTCTTTCAAAGAAATGACTGTTGTCTTTAAAATCTGGATTGACAATACCAATCTGTTTATTAACTCCGCCAACGCTCACTGAATTATTATAACTTATTGGAGAGTTGATAGGCGTGTTTATTTGATATAAGTCAGTTGGTATACCATTAATTGCGCCTGCTTTGATTGGAGAGGAAAATCTATTAGTACTGCTCATTGCAGAATTTAAAATTGTTATGAACTGTTCATAACTATCTGGATTGTTTGCATCGTCCCAGTAAACTATTCTACTACTTAAATTTCTACCTAAACTGTCTGTAAGTTGTTCGGAAGTTTTAATGCTTGTTACTTTCATCAAGCCACTTGCTGGAATGTTTCGCTTAGGATTGTATCCTAACATTCTTGCTAGTTTAAATACTGAGTCTTTCCTTTCTGCTGTTTCTAAAAAGTTTTCTCTGGTATTAATATCCATTCTAAAAGCAAGTGATTGCGATAGATATGCTAGTAGTTCTATGATAGCAATAAACTCTGAACTCTCAATGTAATCATTAAAATTTTCAGGGAAATTTGTTTTAACATAATCTACCATTGCTCCACGCATGGTGTCAAAGTCGTATGCTTGATAATTTACTTCGCTGTATGCCTTATAGGCTATTTTCCAATCTTCAGCGGCAAATAAGTTGTTTTGTCTATTTTGAGCCATTAACTAATACCTTCTTCAATTTGCTGAGTATAATTTAGGAATAATGTTTCTACTGAGTTGAACGGAACAACATCAATTACAACCTCTGCACTAATTGAATTATCTAGTACAATTACCTTAACTTTTTTCTCTGCTACCCTAGGGTCTTTTTTTAAAATTCGTTGTATATCTTCTTTGGCAAGTTTTTCAACTTCTCCAGTTGCTGGGTCCATGAGCAAGTCCCAAATAATGCAACCAAAACTTGGTCTCATTGGGCGTTCACCTTTCTTAGTGTAGAACTCATTCTGTAAGTCTCGTAATACACAATCTTTGCCAAGCACACGAAACGGTGCTTTACCTTTGTCTATTGTACTGAACCCTATTAATCTAGCCATACTGTTATTTATCAGAATCAATATAATGGGTTTTATTTTACCAAAAAGGTTGACTAGATGTATGTATTATGTTTAAATACATATAAGCACATTCATTGTGTGATACCGTAACTTTCGTAGTTACTCCCTAAAATTAACAAAAAGGGGATAGAAATGCGTCACCTTTCTAACGTGTTCAATGATATTTGGGCACATGCGGAAGAACGTAATCGAACTGGTGCTAGTTTTATTAAGATTTACGAATCTAAAAAACGTTATGTCACCTTTGGCATCTATGATGCAAAAGCCAAGAAGTATTGTTTGTTTAACACAATCAATCTTGTTGGTAATTTTCGATACAACTCCAAAGTTGTGCCACCAGAGTTTGCAGAAATGCGGAAAATGGTAACCGGCTAGACAAAGGGCAGGCAACTGCCCTTTTTTACCTATATTCTATAGGATTTTACATAAGTTATGTAAATATATGTATGCCCAATCATGAAACCACAGAAGCAGAAGTTTATAGAAAGATGGCATTGAATCTGGAAAGTAGAGTTAAAATATTAGAGCAAGAAGTTGCTAGTGAGCAGGAAATGAAATATAATGCTTATAAAAGAATTAACGAACTTACACAGAAAATCAACGAAAAGAAGGACTAACTGTCTGCTGGACCATCTTCAGATGTCTTCTTGACATAGAACTCTTCACGTTGTCTTTTAAGCATGTATGCTAACTCGGCCCATGTAGTTCCACCGTCTGCTAATTCTCCAAAGTTGATATCCATTTCATCTGGAGTTTGGAAAAATTGAGATTCGTATTGTCTTCTTCCTACTAATACTGGATCTACTGTGCCTCCCGGTCTATTCAGTACCCATTTTTGCATTTCTCTGCCAACCAAATCATTTCTACCAGCATTAAGGAAGTCTCTGACTCTGCTTCCAGCAAAAACTTCAGGACTTACACTATGAGCAAAACTGGTGATTGCAAGTCTGCCATTTTCATGTAAAGGTACATCAATATCATCTGCTATGGTACTGTATGTTTTATTCATGTCTGTGATTAGACCTAACGTTGCACCTACTGGACCTAATCCAGCACTAAAATCTACTAGTTTATTGCCAAATGCATCTTCAAAAATTCTTTCACCATCAACTGGCATTGTGATTCCATTTTCTTTTAAAATGTTTATCAAGTCCTGTCCATCTTTGGCAACTGCTAATGCATCGTTAATCAAACCCTTCATATTTTGCATATCTGCTGACAGTAAGTCTAAATCAAAGCCTAACTTATCTAAACCAAATTGATTAAGTTGAGCCTGTAATGCTGTTAATTCTTTTTGTAAGCCTATTATTTTTTCCATTAGTGCATTTGATGTAGGGAATCTTATTGGCGGTAATGCCGCTTTAATTCCAGCAATCATTCCACTTAGTCCCATTATTTCTACTAACTTACTAGCATTCATTGTGTTAAAATTATTGAGAACTCCTAATACTTTGTCGTACACAGGATTGCCGCCTAAGGCACTATCGATTACACCAGCCGCCGCACCTCCTGGGTCCTGCATTAAGCCATTAGCAGTTGAGATAACGTCT
>Ga0257110_1000322_pt1 | contig 24532 bp, 27 predicted proteins | sample LP_taG_7_FD_190184 | JGI IMG/M metagenome (GOLD analysis project Ga0257110, IMG submission 190184) | Marine microbial communities from Northeast Subartic Pacific Ocean, Canada - LP_J_2015_P26_10m | ecosystem: Environmental > Aquatic > Marine > Oceanic | place: Canada: Northeast Subartic Pacific...
ATTTGTATTTTGGACACTGGGTAGAGATGGTTCACCCTTAAATCTTTGATGAAATTCACAATTTCCGTTGTTTTTTATAACACTAGTGTTCCACATAAACCGGTTTTTGAGTATTTTGGGGTAAGTCTGAACCGTTCCTGATTCCCAGCTTGCTAAGACCTCGTTCCATTTCATCGTATATCTATATATGGATATATATGTATATAAATATATATATATGTATAAAAATCCAAAAATCTAATTCGGTATAAAGTAAATAAAAAATTGATTACTTTTTTTCCACGTATGTGATTTGTATAAAATATTTCAAAAAATGATTAAAGAATTAGAATTAAGTAATAACGATCATTCCATAAGTTGTTTCGATGATTTGTATCAGGACATAACCAGTGAGTATGTTTTCGATGATACAATGAAAAAAATAAATGTTCAGCGAGAGGCAAAGCGATTTGGTAGTTTATTCTCGTGTTGTTCTAATGATACGGATTTTGTATATTCAAATTATGCACGTCTCGAGAATGCGATATATGACATATTATGTATGAATGGTATAGAAATAAGTAAAACGAGAGATATAAATGTAGAATTCATACTTGCGAAGTCACACAATCAAGACATAGTTAAAAACAGCTTTGCAATACATCAAGACACTGGTAGCAAAGTTAGAGGTGATAGTTACACAATGATTATATATTTACATACAAAATGTCAAGGAGGCGAATTGATATTTTATGAGAGTATATCTGGTAGTTTCGAACAAACAATAACGGTGGATCCAAACACAACTTCATCTTCGAGTACCAAGGTTGTTATATTCGATGGTGAAATATTTCATAAACCCGAGCCTTTCTATGATGGACAAAGATGTGCGATTGTATGTCAAGTAAGTAAATAGAAATATTTGCTATATATTACTTAACCACTTGCGTTGGAATCAACGTGTTTTTTTGTATAGAGTTTTTCCGTGATACGTAGTTTTATATTGACTTCGATTTGTGTAAGAGTCTTTTTATCTTCAGTTACAATGGTAAAAAATTGAACTAAACAAATGAATATATTATACATTAAGTATTGTATGATATATTATAATGAACGATGAAGATGAGTTTGAAGATTTTTCAGAGGAAGATGATGCGGACATCGAAGAAGAATGTGTTGATGGTAAATATTATGTAGGAAGTTACAATTTGGATTCCGAGCGAAATATATTGTTGTTGACCGCAAGAGTAAACCTGCCGGAATTTTTCAAATATGAACAGAATCATTTGATATGGTATTTGTATTTACATTCGTGTATGCCCCACGATCCTAAATTAGAGATAATCCAGGTGCAAATAATGTGTGATGGAACATACACGTGTGTATTAAAGACGCGATATATTCGACTTATTCAGAGGAAATGGAAGCGGTGGTTAAAACAAAGGCAACAATTTATACGCACGATGACTTTACAAAAACTAAGACATCGTGAATTAACGGGGCGGTTTCCTTCCATCGAGAAATACTTATACCAGTGAAGATTTAAAATGGGACATTTTAAATCTTCAAGGGTTTAAATTGCGAGGTCGAAGCTGAAACCGTACACACGATAAGTAATGAATGTGGCTAATGAAAGGGCAAGGCCTCCCCACAAAGTATCAATGATCACAGTTTCAATTCGCCACTTTTTGAATAGAGCGAAATTGGTGAGTTCAAACACTCCATACAACGCGAGACCTAAAATGGCGGCATCGAATGGTGTTTTCTGTGGTCGTAATATGAAGTAATAAAAGGCAAACATAATGAACACGTAGCAAGCATTTGCCGCATAATAATTTGGAGTGAGTTTCACGCGTTGAACATCTATGATTTGGTTCTGGAAGTATTTGCCAATCAAAGAGATGTAGATGAGGTCTAAAACAAGATATGTGACGAGCGCAAATATAATAGCAGAAGTTCGCATTATAATTCTATATATAATTATGGAATATAAAAAAATGAATTATGGGGTAGGCGTATTTGTTTGAATCTTGGGTTTTCTTTTTTTTGTGGGCATTGTGAGAATTTTGTCGCTGAGTTCCAACTTGCCGGTTTTTCTATACCGTATAAGCATAATAATGACAGGACATAAGAAAATAATCCAGGTGGTGAGGGTATAACCGAGTTGACATAAAATGGCCAGAACTGCGCCCCAACAAACGACGAATATATTTTCTTTCAGGTATTCAATAAAAGTGTTGCCGTATATGGCGTGATAAACGAACCCTACCGCAAAAATCAGTATATATAGTATCACTGGAATGCATAGTCTAATGAAGAACATCGTTGTATAGAGTATGTTATTATAATGTATTTGACTGTGCAATGGGGGAAATAGTGGTGGACGGTTTATATTGTGTGTTGTATTTTTGAAGGATACTTTTGCTATAATCCCCAATATTTGCTAAAATATTCATAGGTGAATTATATTTAGTGGTGATTGCGATGTTTTGTTGATTTTCTCCGGAGAACTTCAGAGAATAGAACCAATATGGGGGGATATAGAGTGAATATCCGGCAAATACTTCGAAATCCAAGAATTGAATATTATTCGAAGGGTCGAAGCTATTCACAGGTGACCAGTATTCCATATTTTCATAGTCCATAATACAGTTTAATTCTTTATGATGTTTGTGTGGTAGCATTTTGACTTTGACGGAACCTGACACTACTATGAAGAAGAACCGGTAATCTTTGTGGAATCGCAAAGGAGTGATTGCGTTATACGAGCCTGTGATGAAATCATATGTGGGATGGAATGTAAAATGGGGTTGCAAATAGGGTGTCATCGATTCTATATGTGGATGTTGTTGTATGAAAGAGTTGTTATTTTCGGTGAAGAACTGTTTGTTATGGTCACTGTGGGTAAGTTGTATGAAACTGTCAAAAGACAGAGGTACCGACTCGATAGTTGTAACATTGGGGGTTTTCCAGTAGTCGTCAATATCTTTCACCAAAATTTCGGTGTTTGAGAATTTGGAGAAGAACGATGTGGATACGTCTTGAAACATTTCAGGTACACATTTGACAAGGTTGAACAACACGGGTTGTTTCAGGTCACATATCTCTTGTAACTGTGTGTTTGTTGTATAAGAATATTCGTAAATTTCCATATTGGAACTTGTTTTGAAGTGAGTGTGTATGTGAATATAGACAAACAATATCATTAAAAATATGACTAAAGCAAAAATAATTTCCGTGGACTGCATTTGAATTCCGTAATGATATATCTAATATGAAAGATACTATATATAATTTCCATACGAAATATATAGAAAATTGTGATGTTGAAAGTAGTTGACCGGATATTCTTAGAACATCCGCGTGAACAGAATGTATCGTATTTCCAACATTTATGTATTTCACTGTCTTTGAGCGCGTCATTTCTTTGTGCGTCAGGACAAGCGTGTATCCACGCGTTTGTTCCATCCTGTTTTGAGACGTCATCTAATGATTGGATCACAATACTGAATAGTTTCCTGCGTGAATCTTATAGTAAGAACTAAAGTGGGTGTGAAAGACATTACGACGCTGAAGTCTATAAACACTCTATAAATACTCTATAAATACAATAAAAATGTATTGTATTTATATAGTATGGGAGATGTAGAGAAAAAACGTGCGTGCGTATGTTTTTTCGGTGTAATTGGTCGGTCAATACGGTTTACATATGACTCCATAACGAAACAATTAATAGACCCCCTTAAGAAAGAATTTGATGTAGATATATATGTTTTTAATTTAGATGTAGAGAATAGTATTGTAGATGGCCGGAGTGTAAATAGTCTGAATTATAAAATTATTAAATCGGATTATTGTGAAAGCAGAAAACAAAGCGACTTGGACAAGGAAATCGATATATATTACCAAAGTGGAATATGTAAGATGCGACACGATTATACCAAAGTACAGATATTAAATGCGGTGCGTCAGATGTATTCGGAATATCGAGTGGGAAAATTTTTGGAGGAACATCGTGGCGATTATGATACAGCTATTGTATGTGGTCCGGATTATTACTTGTTGAACGAAATATCGATATATGATGTTAGAAAGTCGGTCATACAAGAAAACACTATTTATACGACATCTGTAAATGATGGTCAAGGGTATACAAATGGTTTTTATATTGGTAATTTGAACTCTTTGATAAACGTTCTGAAACGATACGAAATCATTACAGAGCTGTTGCCTACTAAATATGACTATGAATACTTGCTGAAACAAACTTTCATAAAATATGATATTGTAAGAAATATTACGGATCTGTTGTTTGTGAAAGTGCGCAATAACCAATCTATTTCCCGTCAAGGAAAAATGCGCTATCCAGTATATCGAAAATTAATAAACACCGTAAAACTCAAGAGTGTGTTAGAGCCTGAAAAACAATTCGTTATGGCGATTCCTTCAGATATTCAAGAGAAACCGACCACTACAAGACTAAACACTAATGTGATTAAACAAAAACCCGTAGAAGTGGTTTCGCAAGAGATTTCGCAAGAGGTTTCGCAAGAAATAGTATGCGAAGAAACACCTATGAATGAAGTTAGAACCCGTGCATCCAGGGGGTGTTCTTTGGCAACTTCCAAAACTTCAAGTAGTCAGAATCGAATCTCTTTAAAACCCCAGTCAAATACGAATCCGACTCGTAATCCCGATAACAATAATGATAATCGCTATCGACGAGTTTCACAACAAGTTGTAAGACAACCTGCGGCGCAACCTACGATAGAGCCTTTACAAAGCAGTAATCGAAACAAGCGGAAACAGCAACCCGCAACTAAATACAGCAATAAACTCCACGCGCAATTAAGACTAATGAAGATAACAAAGTAACTATTAGTCATTCATTTTAGGTGCCAAAAAGAATAGTATAGTAGCATCGTCACCGAGGTTATACGCGATTTTCAATGGATAATTATCACAAAGATGGATTGTGATTTCTTTGGAGATTTTTTGATACAAGCAAATACTATGTAAGTAATGCAACGAAAAGGATAGGTTAAGGGTTTCATCTTCCACGATCGAAAACTCTGTCAAGTCATCATTTTTGATTTCTACGGACATTTTTCCTGTATCGATGCTGTGTGAATGTAATGTAATACTTTCTTCTGAGCAAGATATTTCGACTGTTTCTGCGAAAGTTTTAAGTTGGTTGATAAGCGAAGCGAACACGGAAGAATTCAAAGAGAATTCCGCACTATATTCGATTTCTGGTATTTGTAGCGCTTCTTCGTCCATATCAACCAAAGGCAATTCAAATTTTTTATCGAAAATAGTTTTTGTGGTGTTGGTGGTTGAAAACTCTACGAATAGTTGGTCGGTGTTGGAGTTATCGTATATGAATTTTATGCGTTGTTCTTTATCGCGCGCGTTCAAGATTTTAGATATGATATTGCACGATATTCCCAATACGAATCCGTCTTTCAATTCACAATTGAATTCATCAAACCATTCTTTAGGAATATTGAGTTCAAACACAGAAACGTGTGCGTTGTCCATTGTTTGTAAGTGAAGTCCCTTCTCTGAGAATTGTATATTCACATTATCAACGAATGTCCTTAAATTTTGAAATATTCCTGAAAATATCTCACACTTGGCCGCAGTACTGATAGTGAATTCCATAGTAAATGAAATAATAAATATTATTTATATCATTTATCGAATAAGAACTTCATTTGTTTGATTGAAAATGAATTTTACCTACTAGTATGGGGTCGATAAAGGGTTTCATCATCTTATTGATAGTCTCCATCATGGATGGTGCGTTGATAATGACCATTTTGTCCATTAGTTCTGCGAATTTAGTAGTAGAGTTGTTGCATTTGTCTGTGAACATCATAATTCCCTTTTGATAACGTTGTGCAGCTGAAATGGTGAATCCTTTTAAATTGACGTGAACCACATATGAATTATATTGTTGAATAATATGACTGTATTTTTCCAGAATGAAATCGATGGACTTCTCATAGATGTCTTCAAATAAAAATGTTTTCAAAACGGGATAGTCCATATAAATAATGTTTGTATCTGGTATTAAGTAGATGCAGCTACTTAACAATGTAGTAAGGTCAAACTCTTGGCCGATTGATTTTGCTAAATCTTGTTTTTGAGATTTTTTGAAGAATGTGTTTTTCTTATTTTCAGCGTAAAATTGTTGCTGTAAGTTAGATATCTGTTTATCAATGCCGTCCATTATATTTATTAGCAAACATTATTTTTAAATGATTATTTTTAAAAGATTTACGACGATACCGTTTTTCATTTTTCGTTTTTCGTTTTTCATTTTTCATTTTTCATTTTTTCTCTTGTTTATCTGTTTTGGGTTTGACAAATGTTTCCATCATTGTTTTATTCACATCCATAGTATATGTTTGCAATTTGTAAACAACATCCTTCAACTCTTGTAGTTCGGAAGCTAATATATTAAAGCGTTCATCCATTTCGCCAAGTATTTCTTCCGATGCGTTCATATGGCCTGCGCCTCCACCACTATCAATCATATGTCTTTCTAATTTCACCAATCGCGTATCTACTAACTGAATTACTTGAGGAAGTGTCAATCCATTTTGCGTGGATTGAAATGGTTGTGTAGGATTTGGTTGGGAGTTTGGTTGTGGAGACGATTGAATGATATTTTCCTGGAAAGAAACGCCGGCTCTTCTTTGTTTGGCCGATCCTAAAGCTCTGCTCATCGTAATTATAAATATATGTATATGTATTTATATTTTCAAAAATAATTACGCAATCATTATGAGGGGGAGAGGTCCGTGATAATTATATTTTTCTATCCAAGTAATATCTTCTAAAGTATATTGTTCTATCTTCTCTTTTTTCTCGATTTTTAATCTCGGGAATTTCATAGGTTTTCGCGTAATTTGTTCTTTCAATACATCGATGTGTGAATTATATATATGTGTGTTCCCTAAAAAGTATACAAATTCGTCGGCAACAAGGTCACAATGAACCGCCAAAATATGTGTGAGAAATGCGTAGGAAGCAATGTTAAAAGGAACACCTAAACCTACATCCCCACTTCTTTGATAAAGAGAACAGGACAAATACTTGCCTGACCTTACATTGAACTGGCATAGAACGTGGCACGGTGGCAGAGCCATCGAATCTAAACAAGACGGATTCCACGCGGTCATAATAAGTCTTCTCGACGAGCGTTGTGTGGGGTCTTTTAGAGAATCTATGATTTGTTGCAACTGGTCAATACCTTGGCCATCGTAATTTGTGTTTGTATCGATGTAGTTGGCGTTGAAATGTCGCCACTGAAACCCATATATAGGGCCTAAATCCCCGACGGGTCTATTTGTAAGACCTCGCGAATCGAGGAATTCGCGGGATGCATTCCCTGACCAAATATGAACACCTTGTTCGGTTAGATCATTATTATTTGTTTTACCTTGTATGAACCATATGAGTTCTTTGAAACAAGTTTTCCACGCGAGTTTTTTTGTGGTTATAAATGGAATAGTTCCATCTTTTAGGGAAAATCTCATACACTCACCGAAGAGGCTTTTCGTGTCTCCGTTTCTTCCTTTTTCTAAAGACCCATTTTCTAATATATTTTTAATTAGGTTCAAGTATTGATATTCTTCGTGGTCCATATAAATATATGTATTAGATGGGTTTATATCGATTTCAAACAATCTTACCGTGGATTTTCATTATGCGTCATAAGTCATTCATCTACGAGTAAATTGCATTGTTTTATTTTCGAAATCCCTTTTTGAAGCCTTTCGGAACAATTTGCTGTTGGCTTTTGGAGCCTGTGCGTCATGGCTTGATTCGTTTTCTTTCTCCGAAATTTTGTTGATTTTTGTTGACGACGACTTCTTGTCTAGGGTTCAGTGGCTTTTCTAACAGTAAGTCTGCCATGGTTACTGTTCTATGTGTGGTCATATTGAATACATTATTTAACAAAATATTTTTAATACATTATAGAATATAATATATTTCATTAAATATATAGTTGTGTAGTATGGATTTACAAAGTATTACTGAACCATCAAAGAAGACTTTTTTCAATCACGTCTTTTCTGGAAGTGATGAAGGAAAAGCCGAGATATTAAATGTGCTCCAATACGTTATTTTAGCTATTCTTCCTGTAATTTTATTGAACAAATCTATCCAGAAATTCGTTCCAGAAGCGGATTCCGAAAAGACTTCTCTGGAAATTTTAGCCGAAATATTCATCCAGCTTCTCATCATGTTTTGCGGAATCATTTTGATTCATCGAATTATCACATATGTTCCAACCTATAGTGGATTCAAATATGAAGACCTCAACTTGACAAATGCAATATTAGCATTCCTTATTATTGTATTGAGCATTCAAACAAAGCTTGGCATAAAAGTGAATATTATTGTTGACCGTGTGAATGAACTATGGAATGGTCCAGCACAACAACAGGGCCAGAAGAAACAACACTCGGCGACGAGTCATACCCCAAGTCGTGCCGACACTCTAGATAATAGCGCTCTACAGAATGATATGTTTCCACCTGCACCAGTTGCGACGATGAAGCAATCGACTACTGGGCATGATATGATGTCAGGAATGGCACAAGGACAACATTCTGGAGGTGATATGTCGTCATATATGGGACCTATGGCAGCCAACGGTGTATTGGGGGGTGCGTTTGGTGCCGCATTTTAGGTGTAATAAATTGCGAAAAATATTCATATTTCTATGATATAAATATTTTGTTTTTGGCAATGTATATGAGTCTTCGTCGGTCCTTTATTTCATATTATTCGCGAAATCCATAGATTGTACCATTTCCAGTTTCCGAATAGTTCTTTCGAAAGACTCGGCCTTGTCTAAATTCGCAAACAAGTAGTCAGTTCCAGGAGTTTCTTCGTTTTTCTTTATTTGTTTGTATATTTCGTTGATTTTTTCCACTATCATTTGAATTTTATCTTTTTGTGTTGTTATTTCTACATTTGTAGGAACAGATTCCGTTAATAACGAAATCGCAAAGTAGAATAAGTATCGTCGTTTCTTACAGCACCCCGTGGTATATTTAATAGAAAATAATGTAATGATGGAAGTCATCATTTTTGTTAACAGCGGATTGCTTATTTCTTCGCACCGTAAAACGATTGCTTCCCAGATAATCCATACAATGTCCTTTTGATATTTATTCTCGACGCCTTTACTTTCTTTGCGTCGTTCGCAGAAGATGGGTTCTTTACGTTTCTTACAAATGACGTCGAATTCGATGAGCCATTCTATCCAATAGCACGCGTTCAACATATTTCGTCCCTCTTCTGAGATGGTATACACGAACTCGTTAATGGGAATGTATAACTCTTTCGGGTCCTCTTTCTTGAATATAGGTTCCATATATTTGATAGAGGGGGCTTTCAATCGTTCGGTCATTTGTGTTATATCGAATTCTTCCACTCTGTTTATCTTTATCGACTCAAAACTATGTTTTCTGTTTGAAAATGTCAGGGTTGATATTACTTCGGCAAACAAATTACGGATGGTTTGATGATTCCGCAATTGTAGTTCGGTTGTGTAATGTCCCTGTTTCATAATATTCCTGAATACAGCATACCTCATTTCCAAATATATAACGAGCTTTGGATTTCCTAAATGGATATGCTTTCCCACATAATGAAGAATCACTTCCCATAGGTCCATATAATGACCCGCACAAATGAGTTCGGCGCCCCAATAACACGCAGGTTCGTATTTCCCCTTCATCATATTTTGTATGAGTTGTTCCCGGACTTCTGTTTTTTTGAATTTAGAGAATGTAACTCCTTTGAATTGTCCAGGATTTCTTATATCGTTTATTTCATGGTTATTCATTAAGGCTTATTCATAAATGAGAAAATATATCGGGTGTTTCAACTCAAATAGTATGCGGATCGACCACTGAAATATTTCCATTTGAAATTATTGAATCCAGATATTTATTGAGAATGGCATTAGATTCCCATTTATAGTCATTATATAAAACCAGCCCGTCAATTGTTCCGTATATATTAGTGGTCTGGTCGAAAATGAATTCTATATTTTTTGGATCATATATATTTGCCGGTAAAACTGTAATACACGGCCGTTTGTATTTTAAACAAATATGTTCAGCGGTAGAAATTGTTGTAAGGATTTTACTTGTTTGATGCTCCACTACACATACATTATTGCCTTCTGATGCCAAACGGTCGATGACCTTATAATTGTTTCCTTTGTGGCATAATAATATGGTGTTGGATGCCTTCTGTTTTATTTGTGGAGATGCCGCCTTGAGTGAATATGTCAATAGTCTTGAATTCATAATCCAATACACTAAAATATATGAAGGGCAAACTTTAATTCGTTTCCATAACTAAATAAGCTCACGGTGTCGGTTTATCGTTCGGCTAAATACATATCTTGTCCAACACGAACAATCTTGTATTCGAACGCACTCCGTATGTATTCGAATAATTCTTGTTTGAGTTCTTTGACAGGTAAATTCGGTTTGTCGTCATCCCACGATTCAAACAAAATCTTCGGATAATCATTCGATACAATTGTTTGAACAGCCCCTTCTAATACTTGTTTTTCGTGTCCCTCCACATCCATTTTGATGAAATTAATATTGTCCAACTCGAAAGCGTCCAACGGTTTACACGGAACTATCACAGACGGTACTCCATTGACTACGTCAAAGTCAAATTTGGAAATGCCGTTCCCACCGCCGTCTTTTGGATCGCGAATAAAATAGGGCATCGAAGTGTTTGTGTTGGATAGTGCACAGTTGTATTTCGAAATGTTATAATCGAGTCCGTTTAATGCGATGTTGGAACATAAATAGTTGAATGATTTTGGAGAACATTCGAATGCGTAAACGTGTTTTGCCTTTTTTGCCATATCTACCGCGTACCAACCGATGTGAGCACCGATGTCAATAACACATTTATCGTCGTTCAAAAAGTTATCACAGGTCCAATCTACAAACCCTCGTTCATAAAATCCTGTGTTAAAATAGTCTTTGGCAACGCGTGCTTCGGGGATGAACATTGGACGGTGTGTGACTGATGTAGGGATTTTCTGATAGATGGGATTTTCACTTTGATATGAACCTTCGTGTATGACGAACATATAGAATATGAATTATATATCTTTGTATTTCTTTTTCAATGTTTTAATTTGTTTTTTGTATTTAGAATTGGACGGACTGTCATAGACATTGAATGGAATGTTTATTTCATTTACATCAAGTTCTGCCAACCTCAGGATTTCTTTCTTGGTCCCTTGACGTAGAAATCTCCAAATGTATGGCATTTTTTTATTTAGAACATCGACTGGTATGGTGTGTTCATCTTCATCGGAAGGTTTTGGTTTGTAATGTCGTTTTTCTTCTACACATCTTTTTTTCAGTTCAGTGTTTGCTCGTTTGGTTTTGTTTGATACATTCAACATATTACACGCACACCAATTTTTGGTGGAAATGGTACGTTTATTATAACAATAGGATGGTTTGCAATATGGGTTACAAGACCCGCATGGGACCTTATTACACTGTGCTTTATCTGATGAAAAAAGAGGGCTCTTCCGGGTAAGTTTGTGTGATTTCATTGTTCGTAGTATTAGTATATTATATATACATACATATTAGTATATTATATATGTGTATGTATAGATAGATAGATATCATAAATCTTCAATTCATTTTAAATTTTTCTTACAGATTCGTGTGCGTTTTTTCTTGTTCTTGCGTTTTTTTCGTGTTTTCCTCCCAGAGATTCCACTTCTTTGCGTTTTTTTCTTTCCACCTCTGTATTTTTTCTGATACTTTATTATTTCGTCTGCGGTGAGAATATCTTTGATTGACATTTTTTCGCCTTCGGCAAAAGTAACCCCTTGAAGTTCACTTTCCAAAATATTATTAATATAGTATTCAGCGAGTTGGAGATGTTCATTAATAAATGTTTCTTTATTATTTTTCTCTTTAATGATATCTTGTATGCCTTCATGAATGTATTGGATATCACCATCAGCTATTTTATCTAACGCAACGCCTCGTATTGCCTCACCTTCGCCTGAAGATGGGTTCAATTCGAAACCTTGTATAAATTTGTTATTGCTCCATCTTCCAATTCTGGTTCTAAGTTCATCTATGTTTACAATTTTGTAGTTCTGAATAACAGGTTGTGTAGGTTCGTTGTATAATAATATTCCGAATCCATTTGCTAAATTTTCTTCCCATTTTCCAATATACATTGGATATATACTATCGATATCATATAGACCGGTATCACTTTTGCTGAGGTGGTACAAGCAAATACCATCGCCCTCCATTTTATTATCTTTCCAATCTCCATTGTAAATAGATACGGTTTTCTTTTCAAAGTATTGAACACCTGGAGAACCCATTTTTTCCCCATCTTCCCAATCTCCGATATAGTATTCAATTTTCCTTTCATTGTTGTATAGTTTTATGTGTTTTCCGGTAATCCCAGACTTTCTGAACGAAATAAGTTGATAATTATCGAACACCCCGATAAACTTTTCTATTGTGTTTTCTTGTGCGTCCTTTATTGTCATTTGTCCCTTTCCCAATATAAAACCATTGCGCCATTGACCTGTGTAGAAGGCTTCCTTCTTTTTTGTTGATTCTTTGATTAATCTGTAGTCTATTTTATCGAAGCAAAACCCTGTAATGGGTGTACCATTCTTCCAAATTCCAACCATATCTGAAAGTTCCATATTTGGGTCGTTGAATATAACTTGTCCATGAAGTCTACCGCTATCCCAAGTTCCAAAGTTGGAAGCTCCATTGACATAGGTCATTGTTCCTTGTCCTTGAATGATACTATTCCCAAAATTTCCTTCGTATACAGCATAATGGGTTTCATCTTTGAAAGTCAGAGATGATTTCTGCTCGCCCTGTGATTGAATATAAATATTAGTTGATGTCGTATCACCAACATCAGTACCAACATCACTAAAAAATCCTATATAAATATGTAAATCAGTTTTAAGTGTTCCCTTAACACTCGAATTCAAAGTCCCGTTTTGGTTGAAAGTTACATCTAAAATGGTCGATGTAGTTTTGATCGAGAATTGACCTTTCCCATTCGGTTTTTTATTGACATCATCCCATGAACCTTCATATGTTAATTTTTTGTACGGTTTTTTGAATGAGACTATGTATTCGTTATTTCCTTTTTCGACGACAGTTCCAACATTTTTACTTAATTCCGAAATATTAATATTAAAGTCTTTTATAGGCCATATAGATGGTATGGCTTTCATATATATATATATATATATTTAGATATATATATATGTCAAAAACAAAGACATTATAGAAGCTGCGGCGAATGATTTTGTTATATTAATGAATTGTGATACGTCAAACGCATGGAAAGACCGCTATAGAATGCAGAGAGATGACTACCATGGCATATACTAAAATGCCTACTCAAATTTCTAAAGTTGATGGGTTTAAGTTCTTGTGACAATAATTTGTATGCGTAATGAATATTTATTTATCTATCGTTTGGTTGAATTGGAGCAAAAAATGATGGCGTTGTATTTTGTATGTATTTATTCAATAATCATTACAAAATTGTAAAATGTATGACCACAATAACGTTCCACGTCCCCTCCCCTCGAGGAGACCCATCGCTGTTAGAGAAAAAAGAGGTGGTTGTTCATTTTTTTAGCTATTTTTGCTCTTCTTGCTGTTCTCAGTGTCGGTAATGATATAACGACAGCATATTGCTCGTGTGAACTCCGCATCATTTCTATCACACGCTATGTGCAGTGCTGTATAAGACTTCGAGGTAGTGACAGCCAACACATCAATACGGGGACTTTTCAAAAGAAGAGTAACATACTCCATACGATTCACATTCAAGTTCAGAGAAGCAGCTGCATGAAGAATAGTCCAATCATCGCCATTGGTACTCACATCTTCATTCACATCATAGGTATCATCATTCAGGAGAGTTTGGAATGCATCCATATCGTTACTATGCATGGCCGTCAAGAGAGGAGTGCTACGCCAAAGACGATTGAATAGGTCTGTCATTGTTTGGGTGCATTGAGGTGTAAATTGCCACCGATTTTTAGCATCGATAGCAGCCCCCTTCTCGATCAGAGCCATGGCTACTTCAATACGACGATAGATACATGCCAGATGAAGTGGTGTAGATTGATAACCATTTCTAGCATCGATATCAGCCCCCAGCTTGATCAAAGCCATGGCCACTTCTAAACAAACAAGAGCATTGTCTCTGGGATCGAGGTCACCCTTCTCTGAAAGAGAAAAAATACATGCCATATGGAGAGGAGTATTACTTACTCTAGTATGGAAAGGAATATTGCATATTCTATTATATAGATTAATCTTTCTTTGAAAATCATTTAATATCTCATCTACTTGAGGTTGAAGAAGAACATAAAGGTTCGTTACTGCTGTGTGGGTATCTTTCCATTTGTATCCGTAAAATTCGTCCCATTCTTTGAGTGTGGATTTCATAATTTGTAACAATTCAAGTGAAAAGGAGTGAAGACTTTGTGAAATTGTATGCAAAGAATAATGATTTTTTTTCCAGCAAAATTCAACCATCAAAAAAGACAAAAAAACGTACAAAAAAAAGAAAAACAAAACTACACAATTGTAAGGAGAAACGAACATGTCTTCTTGCGATGGCACGGGAAACGCACTGTCCATTGAATTCTATGAAGAGAGGTGCACCCCACCAACAAATCCCATGACACTGTATGAGTGTATATCCGTGTTGGTTCGTTGGTTCTACATTAACACACCATTGTTCGGTTATGGAGGAGCATCATACGATGTGATATGCAATAGACTGAACCATAATAATGTTACCATCGATGAGTGTAAATTATATATAAACTCAATAGTCTATCAAAGAACTGATATATTTCTAACAACTTGTGTGTGTGTAATCGCCGTTGTGATTCCATATATTTTTAAAATGTATAATAAAACCAACGAAACCACCTTGCGTGGGAATACCCGTAAAAAAATACATATATTCGCGTGCAAGGTCGTTTCATTGGTTTCTATGGAAGGGGTAGAATCGAATAATGTTGTGGCCTCCATCAAGAGTGAGTTAAATCAAATGGACAATGAGACATCGAGGAAAATAGGGAAACAACGCTTCTCCTATCATATAGCAGATAGATTGATTCCGTTCATGAATAGGGAAGCGGTTGAAGCCATCATGCAACGATGTTTAGACACAAGTTCGTACGAATATGATGAGTAAATCATTCAGTAAAAGTTATTCCTTTATAGAATATAAAAACTAGTTACATCTTCGCATATTCTTCTTTATCCTTTTCATCACTAAAATGTTAATGACGAAACTCTATTATTATTCGATTTAAAATGACACGAAGATATAAAAATGTAGATAAATCTGTTTATGAACTCGTTATGCCTACCTAGTTTACTATAGCTATTCTAGACTTCCTATACCCACTTGGCACAGACAAAGTCAAACACGATATGGACGTGCGTGTGATATTCACGGTGTGGTAGAGTTTAAATAACACGGATTATTATTTATTGCAATTTGATGCATGACCCGCATTGTCATTCCATATGAAGCCCAACTATGTCCAGTATATGCTCGATTTACTTCGTTCGATATTTCTATTGCTTCTGGGTCATTTGTAAGCATGAATCCGCCATTTCCGGGATTGAATGATTTCAAGAACATCCATTTTTCCATCTTGGTAATAACGTTATATGCACTCTGGAGCATTTCGTGTTGATATTCGGGGTATCTGCCCCAGGAATAAATCTTGTCGTCTTTCCATTCCCCTTCATAGATACGACCGTCAACCCATGTATACGTGCCCTTTCCGTTCTTCATATCGTCTTTCCATTCCCCTTCATAGATACGACCGTCAACCCATGTATACGTGCCCTTTCCGTGTTTGTTGTCATCTTTCCAATCTCCATGATACAGGCCACCACTAGCAAAAATAAGCGTCCCCTGTCCATGATAATTACCGTGTTTCCAATCTCCTTCATAGATATTACCTTCAGTCCATGTGTACATACCCTTTCCGTGCATCTTGCCATATGTGTAATCTCCTTCATAGATATCACCATTAGCATATGTTTCCTTACCCTCTCCGTGCTTCTGGTCATAGTTGAAATCTCCTTCATATATTCCACCATCAGCCCTTGTACACGTTCCCTTTCCGTGCATCTTGCCGTCTTTCCAATCTCCTTCATAGATAACATGATTCGGCCATGCTTCCTGACCCGTTTCATTCGACTTGTTATGTTTCCCATCTCCTTCATAGATAACACAATTAGACCATGTTTCCTCACCCATTCCGTTCGGCTTGCTATCCTTCCAATCTCCTTCATATAAACCACCATCAGCCCATGTATATGTGCCCTTTCCATGCTTCTTGCCATCTTTGTATTCACCTTTATAGATATCACCATCAGAAAATGTGGCCGTGCCCTTTCCATGCCTCTTGCCATCTTTCCAATCTCCTTCATACATACCGCCATTAGCATACGTCTCTTTACCCTTTCCACGCTTGTGGTCATCTTTCCAAGCTCCTTGATAGATGTCACCATCAGCCCATGTGTACGTACCCATTCCATGCTTCTTGCCATCTTTGTAATCTCCTTCATAGATATCACCATCTGCAAATATGGCCATGCCTTTTCCGTGCTTCTTGCCATCCTTGTATTCTCCTTCATGAATAGAACCATTAGCAAATATCTCCTTACCCTTTCCATTCTTATTGCCATGTTTCCAAGCTCCTTGATACATACTACCATCAGCCCATATATATGTACCCTTTCCATGCCTCTTGTCATCTTTGTAATCTCCTTCATAGATAGCGCCACTGGCAAATGTATAAGTACCCTTTCCGTGCATCTCGTCATCTTTGAAATCTCCTTCATAGATAGCACCATCAGACCATGTATAAGTACCCTTTCCGTGCATATCGTCATAATTGAAATCTCCTTCATAGATAGCGCCATCAGCCCATGTATAAGTACCCTTTCCGTGCATCTTGCCATCTTTACACCCTCCTACATACTTCCCTACTGACGACATGGTATCTCTCTCTTTATTTGACTCTTTATGTGTTTTTGTGACCGTAAGTCAAGTGATATCGAGAAATGAGGCACCTTTAAAAAAAGGTGAAAAAAAGCCTCCCTCGTTGTTTTTCGTTATAGCTAAAATTGAGATTTAATAATGAAACTCCTAATTATTAAGATCAAATAACTAATACTAGAAGTATCTCTTAACCATAGCATTCGCATTCGGATATAAAAAATAGATTGATTACTTATCTTCATGTTTTTTATTTGGATCTGTTTCAAAAGATTCGTTGGAACCACCACCTTCACCACCTTCACCACCTTCACCATCACCAGTAGCCATAGGAGCAGTCATGTATTCTGAAAAGTTGACGTTAACAAGTCTCTCAAACTCAGGGAGAATCTGGTTATCCATTTTAAAATTAACTGCCTTTAGTTCTGTTCTAAGTTTTTTTTGATTGTCCTTGATTTCAGTTTCATCACCAGATGACGATTTAAGGACATCAAGTTCTGCTTCGACTTCCTTTACTCTATCTTTACATTCAAAGTATGTAGTTTCCAACTTCTTCATCCTTGTCCAAGATTTATCCCCTTTTGGCTTTTCCAATTTTTTATGGAAGAGCGAATTTGCCCAATGTTTTTTTTCTTCTTGACCTCCCATGTCATCCACAGTAACCTTTTTCTCTGGAACTCTTTTATCCCAAATAAAAAAATGTTTTTTAGCATCTTTGAGAGAGACTTTATCTTCTATGGGAGGAACTAGTGGAGAAGGAGGACCTCCTAGTTCTTTAAATGGTCCTGACTTATCGACTAGTTTTGGAGTTATTGGTTCCTTTAATTTTTTCTCCTCTGGAAGCTCAAACCCATTATACTCCCGCGAAGACAACCCTTGAAATGAATTATCTATTTCAAAGACAGTCTTTATCACATCATTGTTTTCTGAAACATCAACCTCCAAATCCACATATACAAGATGATGATCGGTCATCTTATCAATGAATTGCCTCCCCGACGTACCAACAAAAACATCTTGTAAGCGTAATACATTATCTGATTGATTATATGGGGCTCTGTTTTGAGGGAAGACAGGAGTAGTCTTTATGATGGCTTTTGGATAGAGCTCTTTTGGTAGCCATATGTTGTCAAACTGTTTAGGAGAGTCTTCTGAAGTGTTTGTGTGACGATTTAATACAACATGTTTGTAACCTTCGGCAGAAAAAGACTCCCAGACGTTTCTACTTGCTACAAAAGGTTGAAATTCCGTATTTCTAGTTCGGTCCAAACCTCTTTCGTCTAGCGCCCACCTAGATGCAGCCATATTGAAATCTCCAAGAATGATTGTGGTTTTTGGGTTATATTTCCTTAGCTGTTGAATGCATTTTCCTAAGTCTTCTATTTCAAATTTTGCGTTCCCTTTTGCTACAAATGGTCTTAGATGCACGTTGACTAATGAGAAATGGAAATTTCTCAAGAAGGAGAACCTTCCCATGATAGGAGCATGCTTCCATCGGTTCTCTTGATAGTTCAAATCTAGCACTTGCTCCACTGAGTGCATTTCAATAAATTTTTTTTTGTACACGAACGCTTGAATGTATTCTCCATTCTGTGGTGGATAATCTTCAATAAGGTTCCCGTCCTTATCCTTTACCTTTCTATAATCCTTCCAGCATTCTTGAGGAAAGTCTTCTGAGTAACCAAAATCCCATTCTTCATCAACGCATTCTGCATTTAGCTTATTAACGAATTCTGGGAGTAGGAGTTGAGCCTTGATTTTCAAGTTATTTTCATTGTGTTTGAAGTTCATCGGAAACTCCTGTAGGCCGACTACGTGACATCCACTCATAACGATAAACTTTGCAAGACGTCCAAATCTTTCAAGTAACTCGGGGAAAAAACTATCGTTGTTTTGAAACTCTCCGGTGCATCTTATGTTCCACGAGCCAATTTTCAATTCTTGAATATTCTTCGCCGGTTCCGTGCAATTGTAGTATTGTTCTATCTCTGCATAGTCCGCATCAGTCAATTCGTGAATGTCATTTGTATGCACAAGAACTTCAACACCTCTTGGTATATCTGTTAAGTTGACTTGGTTTGGATTATGTTGTACCTGTAGCACTTCACACACCCAAACAACCGGAGAAATTTTACGGACTCTCCTTACAAGGTAACCTTTAAGACGTCCTACATAAATTTTGTACGGTTCGACTTTTGAGGGAGGACCTTGACTTGAACCATCTGCTATCCATTTCTCTCCACCGCCACCTACAGGGATAGGGTGATGGATGAGTTCTGCGTGAACAATCGGGGCGAGTTCATCCAGTTGGTCTTCTGTATTTTGAACTACAGAGTAGAAAGGGACATGATGTGATGGTGGTGGTCTTAATACTTGGTCGAACCGTGTTTGTTCCTCTCTAGACAAACGCACCCACATATTATCTCTTTCCACATGAGGTAGAGAACTCCAAATTCGTCTTTGTTCTACTGGAGGTAGAGACATCAAAGTTTTACCTTGAACAGATGGATTTAACCCGAGCAAGATGGCAATTTGACTATTAACGTCTGGACTCGCAGTTTGCACCATTTGGACGAACACATTTGAAGTTGTATTGCTCATGTTGGTTGATGTTCTTGTTATTATTCTTCTTCTTCTGGTATCAAAGATTAATGAACGAACTGTGAATTGAGAACTGTGAATTGAGGTTGATTTTTCGAATGGCTTACCAAAGAAAATGAAAAAAATCTGAAAAATGAAAAAAAATGATCAAAAAACCGGTTTGAAATTACAACCACCAATACATAATACTATTATATTACAATAACGGAGAATGGTATACAAGTATCTAAATATGTCCAAGGAGGAACTCAATGAAGCAGTTACAACTCTATTCAATGCGTGTTACGGGCAGCCCAAAATACCAGGGGAGACTAATTCATTGCATTTCAAACTGAGTATATTAATACATTCTCTACATGTTTCTCTGGAAAAACATCTGCAACTGAAGGCAAAAAACAGAGAAAGAAAGATCGAGATGCAGAAGAAAGACGCAGATAAGGAGGAGAATGAAGACAAGGATTTGAAAAGACGTATAGGAACAACAATAGACGAGAACGGAGGAGAAGGAGAAGGTGATAATGATGAACTTCCTGACGTTGAAGAAGACGTTGAAGAAGACGATGAAGAAGAAGAAGAATATGAAGAAGACGATGAAGAAGAATATGAAGAAGACGATGAAAACGAAGAAGGAGTAGCAGAACAAATCAATAATGATGATGGTGGTGAAATCTCATCCAGAAATGTTATATCTCACAAAAGGAAACGCGGTCGTCAGCCGAAGTCACAGGAACTACCAGATAATACCCAGGTGAGTTAATTTACTTATGATTTCATATGGTTTTTAAAATATTCTGTCGCTTCATCCGGACTAATATTTACATGAAACATAGGTGATTGTCAAGTACAAGGGTAATACGGCGATAGGAAGAACAATTAGGTATCTTAAGGGAAAATACCATGTCAGATTTGACAACGGGACGATGGAAAAACATTTCATAAGGCATTTACATATCTGTTAAAATAATTCTGGATGTTATAAATGGGTGAAAGTGGTATGTCTAGTTTATTATAGCTATTCTAGTGTAGTATCCATCCTTTTTGGATTTTTCAGCAACGAAATAGTTAAAAAATCACAACGCAATAACTAGATATGTCTATCACAGCTTCTTACTTTTTCATTCAAAAAAATAAATTAAAACATTATATTATAGTTTTTATAATGTAAGATGTAACTTTATAATGAGTATTTCAAACTAGTACTGATGTTTCATTTTCATGGAGAAGCTTTACTTCTACGAGGAGAACTATTCCTATATCTACGAGGAGAACTCTTCCTATCTTTCACATAGGAACTCTTTTTCTGGATTGGGGGGAGAGTATCAACTTCAACGCATTCAACCTCACTATCTAGAATAGGTGTCGAGTACTCGTTTATAATGTCATCAGATGACGGCGATGATATGATACCCATCCTCTCTTGGGTTAGAGGCATCAACCTAGGAAAGAGATAAAAATAGAAAATCCAGGCGTTAGGTGTTGATGATAGTAAATGAAGGTGATGATGATAGTAAATGAAGGTGTTGATGATAGTAAATGAAGGTAGTGATGATAGTAAATGCAGGTAAGAGATGATAGTAAATGAAGGTGTTGGTGTTAGTGAATACCTACTAATCTGTAGTTTTATGTTGTCGACTTTCACTTTAGGTTCTACACCCACAGCATACAATATTGTTGCTACGCTTTTGGCGAAGTCCTTCATCTCATCAGTTGATGCCCTTGTTTCTCCAGCCCGTTTGCTTCTTGTCTCACTTTGCTTTTCCTTTATTATATAATGGATTATGTTATATATCCAATGGGACATGTATACTAAAGCTACAACACTTGATATGATGAAGACAATCTTTACAGTGTTATCTCTACATATGCTTTCTTGCACATTCATCGCGTGACATATTCGCGGAACTTCATTGAACGCTTGGCTTATTATACCATATGCAGTTGAAGGGTCCATTGTATGCGTTTTATGAGAATGGTTTCACAAGAATTTGTAGACCATTCGAAAAATGAACATAAAAATCATTTAGAATCGGTTCAAGTGAAAAGGTTCAAGTGGTTTGAAACGATTAGGAAAAAGGATCACGTGAACAATAATAACATGAAACAGAAAATTCGTGGTGGAGATTATTTCAAACGACCCTATTTTCCGAATACAGCAGACGACACTTTCACGATCACAAGTTACAAAAAGTTACAACAAGTAACAGATGACATCCAATAGAGATGTCATCTTAAGCGAGCGAGACAGAGAGAGATCAAAACTCAAAAAATGCCAGGTCGAGATATGGGATATCAATAAGATTCTCAAGGAGAAAGGAACTGATTTATCCGATATAACTATTAGATTGGAGCAGTTGGACGAAAGATTACAAGAAATCGACGAGGAAGAAGATAACGCCGTTTTGAAGATATTTGAAGCACGGCAGAACAAACAATGGTTCATATCAATGAGAGAAAGGATAAACGATGAGTTATCTAAGCTTGATGAGTTATCTAAGCTTGATGTAGAGAATAACTGGGCTAGGAATGTAGAAGGTAACCCTAACATGAATGGAGATGGAGATGGAGAAGAAGAAGATGATGATGATGATGATGAAGTTGGAAACGGAAACGGAGATGGACACGGAGATGGCCACGGAAACGGACACGGAAACGGAAACGGAAACGGAAACGGACACGGAAACGGAAACGGAAACGGAAACGGAAACGGAAACGGACACGGAAACGGACACGGAAACGGACACGGAAACGGAGATGGACACGGAAACGGACATGGAGTTGGAGTTGGAAACGGACATGGAGTTGGAAACGGACATGGAGTTGGAAACGGACATGGAGTTGGAAACGGAGTTGGAGATGGAAACGGAGTTGGAAACGGACATGGAGTTGGAAACGGAGTTGGAGATGGAAACGGACACGGAAACGGACACGGACACGGAGTTGGAGATGAAGAATGTGATAAAACCCCGAAGGCCCACAGCAGCAACAAGAAGGACCGGACTCAGTATGGCTCTTCACTTATGTCATCCTCGCCACACAGCAAGCAAGCCCGAAATGATGTGCTATCTAAACAAGACGAAATGGAACTCCTGGAAATACTGAAATCACCGACGGAAACATTCGATTCGAGGTCGTTATAAAACTTTCTTCAACCTTTCTCCCTCACACTTATCTTTCCTTTTTATTCTTTCTATACAGAGAGATTCGTAGCGTAGTCACGTCAAGAAATATATTATCAACAAAGAGAAACTGCAATACAGGAGAAAATGTTACCCCATCCACCCCAGCACCACCACCCGCCAATCCTGACAAGGAAAAAAGAGTTAAATCAAAACCCTTATCCGTTCATTCCCAAGTGACAGTGAACTATCTTAGAAATCCCCCGTTCCACGGGACTATCGTCGGATATAATAGTAAGGATAGTAAATACCTTGTCGAATATACGATGAATGGTAAGATTTATAATGCCGACTTTATTAGGAAAAATCTAACTCAGGGCTGGGATGTTCTTCATACTGATTGAAAATATAGTTAAGTATAATATATGTATTTATTACCAGCTAGTACTATTATTATTTTAGTTTTTTGCAAATAATGAATAGATTATCAATAAATTTAGTAAATTATATTTTTGTTAAATTTACATATGAAAATGAAATAAAATTGAAATGTTTTTTTCTAACTGTAGGTATGATATAAAATAGTAATACTGAAATCATGAATTCCAAAATTAACGAACCTACCAAGACCGCGGCCAAAAAATCATTACCTGTCAAATATAATCAATTATTGGTATTTGGGTATTGGTTTCTGAACCACCAGAAATCAAACGGAAAAATTACGTCGGAGGTATACGACGAATATTTAAGTGCGTTTCATGTATTTGATGGTATTGAATCTCAAATGGAGTATTTCAATAACTTCTTCGGAGAATTTAAATCAATCCATAAAAATTTGAAGAATGATATACGTGCAAAAAATAAAAAACCGAAGGCAAAAAAGAAGAAGGAAATCGACCCCAATGAACCTCCGAAAAAACGTGGAAGGAAGAAAAAAGAAGTCGTGGATAATCGAACGGAAGATCAAAAATTGATAGATCAAATTATAGCAAGTGCACAATCAGAATTTGCTCCTGAAGAAAAAAATCAAACCGATGTGAAAACTATCGAACCTGAAAAGAAAAAGAAATGTGGACGACCAAGGAAAGTGCGCCAGATTATTTCAGTATGTGCAAATGATGATTTGATAGGAGCACTAATTGCTCAGTCACAGCGTGAATCGTCACTAAATGAGAATTCATATGAAGATTCTGATTCAGACGAGGAAATAGAAGTGAGGAAATTTATCAACAATGATATTCTATATTTAATTGATGATAATAATAATATTTATGATCATCAATCTCATGATTTAATCGGGATATGGAACGATGTCTCACAAAAGGTAGATATAGTAGAAAATGATTCTGATGATGAAGAAAGTGACCGGGAAATAGAATCACAAAAAAATACAGAATTATCAGAGCTATCTCACGAGAGCTACACATAATAAGCCAACAAGTATAGATGTATAAATTATTCATTCAAAAAATATATACAACGGATAAAGAAAACGTAAAATTCAAATATCCACGTTATTTTATTACAAAAAAAGATACTGAATATTTGTTTTTAGATATGCGGTGAATGATTTTGTTAGATTCATGTGAATTGTGCCAAACGCATGGATAGACAACAATAGACTAAGTAGAAACTAATAATTAAACAGCACTTTTCTTCCGATGAGCACCCTCAACGGTTGAGTTTTTTTCACGTTTTTTTTCATCGATACC
>Ga0257110_1000324_pt1 | contig 24501 bp, 23 predicted proteins | sample LP_taG_7_FD_190184 | JGI IMG/M metagenome (GOLD analysis project Ga0257110, IMG submission 190184) | Marine microbial communities from Northeast Subartic Pacific Ocean, Canada - LP_J_2015_P26_10m | ecosystem: Environmental > Aquatic > Marine > Oceanic | place: Canada: Northeast Subartic Pacific...
GTACCGCCATATCCACGGAGTCTAATAACTGTTCCATTATCTACACCGGCAGGAATCTTTACTTTGATTGTTTCACTCTTGATTACAACCCCTTGTGCTTTACAAGTCTTACACTGCTTGTCTATAACACTTCCCTGACCTCTACATGCCTGGCATGGCTGTGCAAAGGAGAAAAAACCTTGATTTGAAGCTGTTTGACCCGACCCTCCGCAAATATTACATGTATGATATGCATTTCCATTTTCTGAACCATTGCCTCTGCAGTCTGAACAGGCAACCTCTTTCCTTAGTGGAACATTTGTTTCTAAACCAGAGGCAGATTCTACAAATGAAATAGTTAAATTAGTTTGATAGCTCTGGCCTTTCCTTCTTCCGGCTCCTCCAAAACCAAAAATATCCCCTAAATTGCCAAATATATCTCCGAGATCTTCCGAGTTGAATCCACCCCCTTGACCGCTAAAAGCTGATGGCCCCATAGCCCTTACTTGGTCATATTCCTGTCGCTTTTGTTCATCAGTAAGGACAGAACTAGCTTCGGATATATCTTTAAATCTTTTCTCAGCTTCTGGATCACCTGGATTAAGGTCTGGATGATTTTCCCTAGCTAACTTTTTGTAGTTTTTCTTTATTTCATCTATTGATGCATTCTGAGAGACACCAAGGACTTTGTAAAAATCTTTTTCTAACCAGTCTCTATTCACTATGGACTTTTACCATAGCCGGTCGTAGTAGTCGACCATCTATTTGATAACCTTTTCTGAGGACTTCACCAACTAATTCTATATCACCTTCACCTGATTGCTCAACAGCTTCATGATAGGAAGGGTCAAAAGGCTCCCCAGTGCCAGGTACTTCTTTTACATTGAATGTATCAAGAAATACTTGAGTCATTTTATAAAGAGCCTCTATTTCTGTCGGGGTACCATCTTGATTCATTGCAATCTCAAAATTATCTATTAGAGGAAGCAGTGTAGATATAATCATCGAAAGAGAAGATACCATACTCATACTCTTTTCTTTTTCAGCTCTTTTTTTAAAATTCTCAAAATCGGCTGCAAGTCTTAAGTAATCATCCTTAATTTTCTCATATTGTTCTAAAGGAACTGAATGAGCTTCCTCATCATTGATAGTCTCTTCTGAAGTCTCTTCTGAAGTCTCTTCTGAAGTCTCTTCTGAAGTCTCTTCTGAAGTCTCTTCTGAAGTCTCTTCTGAAGTCTCTATATCTTCAGGATCAAGGCTTTCATTATTATTCATCTTCTTCTACAACTTCGCCGTCAACAACATCTTCATTTTCTGTGTCCTCAGAAGATGTATTTTCTGCATCTTGTTGAGCCTCAGCATAAAGCTTCTCAGCGAATGATTGACTTGATTTTGTTAGCTCCTCGATAGAATTTTTGATTTCATCAAGAGTAGCTTCTTCATTTTCAAGCACCTTAGAAAGAGCATCCTTGCCATCAGTCATAGCTGTAATCTCTTCTTCAGTAGCTTTATCTTTATTTTCCTCAAGCATTTTTTCAGTAGAAGTAACCATACCTTCAGCTAAGTTCCTAGTTTCAATGAGTTCTTTTTTCTGAGCATCTTCATTTGCATGAGTCTCAGCATCCTTGATCATTCTTTCTATTTCATCGTCCTCAAGTGCAGTTCCACCAGTGATGGTAATGTTCTGCTCCTTACCAGTACCAAGGTCTTTTGCATTCACATTAACAATTCCATTTGCATCAATATCAAACGTAACTTCAATTTGAGGGGTACCCTGTTTAGCTGATGGTATCTCAGTTAGTTTAAATTTACCTAGTGATTTATTACCCGAAGCCATTTCCCTTTCTCCTTGAAGAACATGGATTTCAACTTCTGTTTGACCATCTTCAGCAGTAGTAAATGTTTCAGATCTCTTAGTAGGAATTGTTGTGTTTCTTTCAATCATCTTTGCAACAATTCCACCTTTAGTCTCAACTCCTAGGGTCAATGGAGTAACATCAAGAAGTAATACATCTTTAACATCACCTTTTAATACACCTGCCTGTATAGCTGCTCCAGATGCAACTACTTCATCAGGATTGACTCCTTTATGAGGATCTTTTCCAGTCATAGTTTTAACTAGAGCTTGGATAGAAGGAATTCTTGTTGATCCACCAACTAAAATTATGTGATCAATATCTGAGAATGATAGACCGGCATCATCAATAGCCTTATTTACTGGATCCTTTGTTCTATCTACTAAATCAGAAGTAATTTTTTCAAATTCACTTCTAGATAACTTTTCTAGTAAATGTTGTGGGCCAGCATCATTCGCAGTAATAAAGGGTAAATTAATTTCTGTTTCGCTAGTTGAGGAAAGTTCAATTTTTGCTTTCTCTGCACCTTCTTTTATTCTTTGCATTGCCATGTTGTCGCTTGAAATATCAATACCGGTTGATGATTTAAACTTTTCAACCAACCAATCCATTACTTTCTGATCCCAATCATCACCACCAAGTTTAGAATCACCGGCTGTTGACTTCACCTCAAAGACACCTTCTGAAATTTCTAATACTGAAACGTCAAATGTTCCACCACCTAAGTCATAGACTAATATTTTTTGATCTTCACTATTTTCTAATCCATAAGCTAAAGATGCTGCAGTTGGTTCATTAATAATTCTTAATACATTTAGGCCAGCAATTTTCCCAGCTTCTTTTGTAGCTTGACGTTCAGCATCATTAAAATATGCTGGAACAGTAATTACAGCTTCTGTCACTTCTTCACCTAGGTAAGCTTCTGCATCTCGCTTTAATTTCTGTAAAATTCTTGCTGATATTTCTTGAGGTGTGTATTCACTTCCTTCAAATTTTTGCTTCCAAGAGGTTCCTATCTCTCTTTTAATAGACCTTATTGTGTTATCAGGATTTGTTATTGCCTGCCTTTTAGCAAGTTCTCCAACAAGAACCTCTTCACCTTTAAAAGCAACAATTGATGGTGTAGTTCTATTTCCTTCTGCGTTTGCTACTACGGCGGGTTCTCCACCTTCTAATACTGCAACAACACTGTTTGTTGTTCCCAAGTCAATTCCTACTGCTTTTCCCATTTTTAATTTCCTTTCTAAAAAATTTCTGTTTTGATTAAATTTTTGGTTCTTGTTCTCTTGATAAATGTCCTCTAACCCTTGGATAGGAGACTGGAGAATGCAAGAAACAATACTTTTTCTTGTTATAAATGCTTATTTGAGTTTCACAAGATAAAATCTCACAAACACGACCAGATGTGTATTTTTTTGATCGCCTAACTCCAGGTTTTACTGAAGAAGCTGTTAATGTACCACTCATTGTTATCCTTTCTTATCTATGTTTTATTATACATATAATCTATGTATATTTACTTAGATTTATATAAAATATAATATAGTTATAAATTTATGCAAACTTTTCGTAAATTTTTTTCTATAAATCATAGTGATATACATTTCTTTTAATAGTGATAATATTAAATAATGGTTAATTTGGATATTCATATTGTTGGTGTTGGCAACCTTGGTTCATCTCTGTCAACTGGTTTAAATAACCTTAAAGATGATTTAAACGTATACCTTTATGATCAAATCCCCGAATCTTCTCCATTAAAAAGTTCTCATATTATGAGTGAAATTAAAGATATCAGTGAAGGTGTTTTGATTCTCTGTATAAAACCTAAAGATGTAAAAGAGTTTATTTCGTTAAACTCTCATAAGATATCAGAGAATGTTCTTATTTGTACTGTCTTAGCAGGTGTTGAAATTGCTTATTTCGAAAAATACTTTAAAAATAAAATAATTAGATTGATGCCCAATTTATCAATTAAGGAAAACAATGGATTTATTCCATATACCAAAAATTATCAAGAAGATTATTTATCCTTTCTTGAAGTACTAGGTGGTCTTGGTACTATTTCTGAATATGATGAAAAACTATTTCATATAATAACTTCAATTTTTGGAAGCGGTCCAGCCTGGTATTTAGAATTATCATCAAAAATAGTTGAAGCTGCAGAGCAATCAGGTTTAGAAAAATCAGAAGCAAATAAAATAATTAGAGAGTTAGTTAGGTCACTCCCATCATTTCTCTCTGATGATGAATTCAGTTCAACCGTAGATAAAATAAAGTCTCCGAACGGAACCACTGAAGCAGGCCTCAATTCGCTTGTTAACGATTCTTTTGATAAAATTATTTACAATGCAATTAACTCAGCAACTAATAAATCTCATGAAATTTCACAAGAAATAAATAATGATTAACCAAAAAAAACAAAAACAAGTAAATGATTATGTTTTACTTTTCTCAGCAGGGAGTGCTGTCGGCACTTTATTTTTATGGGCTGCTAGTTATATATTTCCAGAGGGAGATATCGTTGAAGGTCGAAGAGTATTTGAAAATATACCTAAATACCTCCAGTATGGTTTCTATCTCTTAAGTGCTTCTTCTGTATTTATCAGTGGTTACCTTTTTTCACTAAGAGCAAAAAACTGGGCACGTGGCACCAGTGAAAAGAGAAAGACAAGTCTAACCTCGAAAATTAAAAACTTTTTTGACGGTATCCTTATGAGAACTGTGTTGAGGTTTCGTGCGGCCGGTTTAATGCATTCAATGATTTATGTTGGCTTCCTTGGATTATTTGCTGGAACAATTACATTAGAAATTCACCATTTAATGCCTCCTTCACTAAAGTTTCTCCAAGGAACCACATATTTTATTTATTCATTTTCTCTTGAAATAGCATCACTAATATATTTATTTGGAATTGCTTGGGCTCTATTTAGAAGAATCTTTGGTACAGAATTCAGAATTAAAACAAAAACAAAAATGGATGACTATCTAACACTTGGTCTTTTAGCTTTTATGGGACTTTCTGGATTAACAACTGAGGCAGGAAGAATAATTGTTGAAGGCTTTCCTGAGTATGAAAAATGGAGTTTTGTCGGTTACTTTATTGCTGATATCCTTCCTATTGAAAACGGAGTTCTTTTTCATAGAACATCATGGATCTTGCATGTAATATCATTTTTCGTTTTTCTAATTTCCCTTCCCCAATCTAAACTCAGACACATCATCACGTCTCCAGTCAATATGTTTCTTAGTCCAAAAGATAGGCCTAAAGGAGCAATGAAAGATATCGGTAATCTTCTTGAAGCAGATGATATTGACTCTGTTGGTGTAGAGGTTATTGAAAATTTCTCGTGGAAGCAACTTGTAGATCTCGATGCTTGTACCGTTTGTGGAAGGTGTACTTCTGTTTGTCCAGCTAACTTAACAGGCAAACCTCTAGACCCACGTGAGATTATCCTTAAAGTTGGACAGGTCATGTCAGAATCTGGCTCCCCTCCAGTTCCGGCAACAGTCTCAACACCAATTGACTTACATGTAAAAACATCAAATGTATTTGAAAGAATAACAGCTGAAGAGCTATGGGCTTGTACCTCCTGTCGAGCATGTGATGAAGTTTGTCCTGTAAATATTGAAATTCTAGACAAAATACTTGATATGAGAAGACACCTTGCATTAATGGCTTCTGACTTTCCTTCAGAACTTGGAAAAGCTTATGTCGCAATGGAAAACTCTTCTAACCCATGGGGTGCATCTCAGAATGACAGAATGAAGTGGTCTGAAGGTTTAGAATTTGACGTCCCCATGCTTGAAGAGGAAAACAAAGAAGATTTTGAATATTTATATTGGGTCGGTTGTGCAGGGGCATTTGATGACAGAAACGTTCCTGTCACAAAAGCGGTAGCAACGTTGTTAAAACGTGCTGGAGTATCTTATGCAGTTTTGGGCCCCAAAGAAGTTTGTACAGGAGACTCAGCTAGAAGAACTGGTAATGAATTTGTATTTCAGCAATTAGCAATTCAAAATATTGAAAACATGAATAATTTAAATGTTCAAAAAATTATTACCCAGTGCCCACATTGTTTCAACACAATAGCCAATGAGTATCCTCAGCTTGGTGGTAATTTTGAAGTTATTCACCATAGTCAGTTATTAACAGAATTAGTTCAGTCAGGGAAGATAGAAGTTGGAACAAGTGAAGACCCTTATGTAATAACTTATCATGACTCCTGTTACCTTGGTAGGCACAATGATATTTATACCGCCCCAAGGGAGATACTTGGATCAATAGGCGGCATAGAAGTTCGTGAAATGAAGCGTCAAGGTACCAATAGTTTTTGTTGCGGTGCTGGTGGTGGAAGAATGTGGATGGAAGAGTCTACAGGTAAAAAAGTCAACATTGAGAGATCCGAAGAAGCAATTGAAACTGGAGCTGATGAAGTCGCTGTAGCCTGTCCTTTTTGTTATATCATGATGGATGACGGAGTTAAAGAACTAGGTAGAGGTGAGTCAATTAAGGTCAGAGATGTTTCTCTCATTCTTTTAGATAACCTTAAAAAAGATTAATTTTTATCTCCTAAAAAGAAAACTTTCATATCACCCTTTGATTTATTGATACTATAAATTACATAAACAGCTGTTGTTAGATTACCCAAAAATATGAGCCCCACAACCCAAAAGAAAGTCCTCAGCACTGTTTCTTTATATGCAATCCATAGGCCAAATATTGTAAATCCGGCATAAAGGTCTACTAAAGACACAATACCCCAAGGAAGTTGTGGAATAGGAGAGTCAAGTATGGATACTTGGGTTTGTGCCCAAAATATAACTATTGTCATAGCTATGGCTAAACAATATGAAATTAACTTTGCTATAGTCATACACTGGATTCTAAGGTATAAATAAATAAAATGAGAAACAATACAATTTTTTACAGAGTGCTCCAACTAGATAAATATATTTATGGAGAACTAGTTACCCAGAAGTCTTCATTACAAAAGGCAATAGCGATATGGCTTTCTGGTTCAATTATTAGTACATTAGCAGTTACAACTTTTTTAAAGAATCTTGTAATTTATGTAAAACAAATTATTTCTGAATCTAGTGCGGATCTCCCTCAAGATACGGTCATTGAGTTTCAGACATTAATAATTGAGGTAGAAGAAAGTTTTGATTCAATAGACAATTTTAGCACTTTAATTACTAGTCAAATTTTTGGATTCGTAAATATATTTATTTCAGTTTTAATTATTTATGCAGTTTTAAAATATTTCTTTAAGAGAGATCCAAATTTAATTTTTGTAGGAGTAGTTTATGGATTTTCTTCTATACCAATACTTCTAAATGCACCAATTTTATTTTTTGACTCTATCGCTTTACAAGGAGTAATTTTATTAGCAACAAGTATATTTTCATTAGTATGCTTGGGGTCAGGTTTAAAACAGGTATATATGTTAAGAAATATTGAAGCAATATTGTTAATTCTTTTTTCAGGATTCTCAAGTTTGGTTGCACTGTGAATGCAGCAATAATATTGGCAGCGGGAGAATCTTTGAGAATGGGATTCCCTAAACAGTTGGCAGAATATAAAGGTTCTACAATATTAGAAACTACCATTGAAACAGTATCAACATATTTTGAAGAAGCTGTAGTCGTACTTGGTCATGACAGTGAGACAATTATAGAAAAGGTTGATTTCAAATCTTCCGCAATTCTTATAAATGAAAACTGGCAAGAAGGAATAATCTCTTCAATAAGGACTGGACTACATCATTTAAATCATAATAAAAATTTTGAAAACGTCTTTATTTTTCTAGGAGATCAACCATCAGTTGATGGTAAAGTAATCCAAAAACTTTTAAACACAAAACACGACTTTGATGAAGTAATGATTCCAAAATATAGATATAAATATGGATACCCTGTAGTCGTACCCAAATATTTCTGGAATAAGCTTGAACTCATAACTCAGGATAATTCATCTGATGAGGTTGACTCTGTTTTTGGAGAGTTTGATTTAATTAATTTCTTTGAATCATCAGAATTTAAAACTAAAAGTATCAACTTTAACTTCCTTAGACCTACAGATTTTGATGAACAAAAAGATTTTTAGAGTGGGAAAAACTCTTCACATTTTTACTTAATTTATATTAGTTTTTTTGTAAAATTCAATAATGACTTCAATAGATTCCATAAATGGCATGACCCACACTGAGGCTACTAAATTGAGAAGAGCTAGGGTAAGAACAACAGTTACTTTTTTACAGATTGCCTCAACTCGCTCTGGTAGAGCTTTGTTAACAAAAGAAACAGGTATTACCTCACCAAAACTTTTGCATTGGGCCAAGAGAGCTGAACTCATGAAGATTAAAAATTTAGGAAGAGATTATGCTGATCTTTTAGAAGCATCAGGAATTGAAAGCATCGCTGAGTTGAAAAGAAGAAATCCAGAATCTCTTCATGAAACGATGGAATTTATAAATAAAAAGAAAAAAATAGTAGATAGAATGCCCTCTACTAAACGAGTCTCAAAATGGATAGAAGAGTCAAAAGATATAAAAATTACTGTATCTTCTTAGTCAATCATCAACCTATCATTGTATTGTGAATACAAAAAAAATAAGGCTTACCGGTGCTCAACTATCTTTTTCCGTTGGAGCGATCCAGGAAAACAAAGCTAAAATTCTTGACACATTGGAGAAATCAGAAAAAATACAATCTGATATTGTAATTTTCCCTGAACTTTCAATAACTGGCTATCCACCTGAAGATTTACTTCTTAGAGAGAGTTTTGTTGGTAAAAATTTTGCAGTTTTAGAAGAAATAGCAGCATTTTCTGGTTCTACTAGTGCAATATTAGGCTTTGTTGACAGAAGTTTAAATGAGAAATCAACTGATAACTTTGAAAGAAAAATTTCTAATGCTGCCGCTATTGTCCAAAATGGAGATGTAAAAGGGATTTACCATAAGTGCTTTCTTCCAAATTACTCTGTTTTTGATGAGGCAAGATATTTTTCAAAAGGAAGTAAACCAGCTGATTTGTTTTGGTATGACGATATAGCTATTGGAATTAATATTTGTGAAGATATTTGGATTGAAGATGGACCTGCTGACCTTCAAGTTAAAGCTGGAGCGTCTTTAATTGTAAATATCAATGCCTCACCCTTTGACATTAATAAAACCAACTCTCGCAGAAAACATGTTATTGAAAAATCCAAGAAGTTGAATGTTCCGATTATATATCTAAATATGGTTGGAGGACAAGATGAATTAGTTTTTGATGGAGGTTCTTTTGTTGTCGATTCTTCAGGTGAAATCATTTTTCAAGCGAGTCAATTTCAAGAAGAAGTTTTTTCTTTTGACCTAGAGGTACAGGTAAAAGATATAGTTTCAGATTCCAAACTTACATTGAATATAAAAAAAGATAAACTTTCAGACTTACAGTCTCATACACTTTTTGATGAGCTTGAGTCAATGTATGAAGCTCTTAAATTAGGCGTTTCAGATTATGTTCAAAAAAATAACTTTCAAAAAGTTCTTGTTGGGCTTTCAGGTGGAATTGATTCAGCTCTTACAGCGACAATTGCAGTTGATGCTCTTGGTTCAGATAATGTAATAGGCATAGCTATGCCTTCAAAATATAACCCAGATAGTTCTGTAGAAGATGCAAAAAAACTTGCTGAAAATCTAAATATAGAATTTAAAGTTATTGAAATTGAAGATACCGTTGACAAGTTAAGGACCCTTTTAAAAGATACCCTAGAAGAACCACTCGCGAGTGTTACCGATGAAAATATCCAATCAAGAATAAGAGGAAATATAATTATGGGTCTTTCCAATCAATTAGGTGCCATGGTTTTGTCAACGGGTAACAAATCTGAGATGGCGGTTGGATACTCCACACTTTATGGGGATTTAGCAGGTGGTTTTGCCTTACTAAAAGATGTGTATAAGACTGAGGTCTACAAACTTTCAGAGTTTCGAAATCAAGACTCAATAGTAATTCCACTAAACTCAATCAGTAAAGAACCTAGTGCAGAACTTAGTGATAATCAGTTTGACTCTGACTCACTTCCAGATTATGAATTATTGGACAAAATATTAAAAATGTATATTGAGTCTGATTTTTCTTCTGAAAAAATAATTGCTTCAGGAATTGAAAGCGGAATAGTTTATGATGTTTTAGAAAAAGTTGATAAAAATGAATACAAAAGAAAACAAGTTGCCCCGGGAGTAAAATTAACGGAAAGAGCTTTTGGTAAAGATAGAAGAATGCCAATTACCAATACATACATAAGAGAAAGATATTTGTAGAAGTGTATCTAATTAACGGGATTGAAGTATCCAAAAGTGACTTCAACTTACCAATTGAAAACTTATCCCTTTGGAGGGGAGATGGAATCTTCGAAGCCATTCGAATTCACGACCGTTTTCTCTTTGCTCTCGATAGACATTTAAAAAGATTTGAACGTTCAGCCCAGAAGATGTTGTTTGAAAATATTGATTTTGACTTAATCAAGATAGACTTACAAAAAGTGGCTTCTAACTTTACTGATGGTTATGTGAGAGTAATTATAAGCAGATCGGAAAGTATTGATAGCTATGATGTCTTGATGTTTTATCAGAAACCTGTTGTAATACCTGAGTATTATTCTCTGGAGACACAACTTAGCCCGTGGCATCCAGGTGGAGACTTCTCTTTAGAAGAGAATCAAATCGTTGGTACAAAATCTACATCCTATGCTTTAAATATTACACAAACACGTTTAGCCGAACAAAATGGTTTTTCTGATGCGTTACTACTCAATAGAAAAAATATCATCCTGGAAGGTCCAACATTTTCTATTGGTTGGATAAAGGGAGATACAGTATTTATTCCTGACTTAAAACTTGGGATACTAGATTCAATTACAAGACAATATATTAATAAATTTGGAATTAATAATTTACTAAAAGTTAAGGAAGGACGAGTAACTGTTGATGAAATTTATGAAATGGATAGTGTATTCGCACTTTCAACAGCTAAACATGGAAAGTTTGTTAATAAAATTAATGAAAAAACCTATGAGCCAAGTCCTTTGTTGGAAGTAATTCAAGCATGTTTTAAAAATGAAGTAAAAGCTGAAAAGCTCAGCAATATTTAAATTGGAGGTGTTATGAGATTAACAGAGTATTCTCACGGATCTGGTTGAGCTTGTAAATTATCACCTAGTGAGCTTGCACAAGTCTTGTCGCAATTTAAAAATCATAAAGCCTTAGAAGCTGAAAATGTTTCTGTAGGTCTAAATAATCCTGATGATGCGGGAGTAGTAGAGGTTAATGGTAATAAGCTTATTCAGTCCATAGACTTTTTTACTCCAATCTTGGATAGCCCTTATGACTGGGGTAGAGTTGCCGCTGCAAATGCACTCTCTGATATCTATGCAATGGGAGGAGAGCCTCTGTCGGCATTACAACTAGTTTGCTGGCCAAGAGACCATATTAGTTTTGAAATTCTTGGAGAAGTCATCAGGGGTGGACTAGATGTCATGCAAGAAGCCAAATGTTCAGTTATCGGGGGACATAGTATTGATGACGGTGAACCCAAGTACGGCTTCTCTGTAACTGGAGTAGCAAAAGAAAAAGTCTTTTTGAACAACACTATTAAAAAAGGAGATCGTCTATTTTTATCTAAACCATTAGGTACTGGAGTGATATCCACAGCAATCAAGAAAGGTAAAGCCAGCTCTGAGATTATCAATATAGCTACAGAAATAATGGCTACTTTAAACAATACCGCAGCTGATTTTGCACATCAATATGGAGCAAACGCAGTAACGGATATAACAGGATTTGGATTATTTGGTCACCTAAGTGAGATGCTAAAAAATACAAATCTTGGAGTAGAAATTAATAGTAAAAGCCTTCCAATAATTGAGGGAGTTCAAGAATTAATCTTAGAGGGTTTCTTTTCAGCAGGAAGCCAAAGAAATTTAGACCATGTTAGTGAGTTAATAATTGATAACAGCGGAGATGAAAATTTAATAAAGCTTTGTTGTGATGCACAAACTAGTGGAGGATTGCTTATTTCTGTTCCTGAAGCTGAAAAAGTTGATATCTCAGAGATTAAAGAGAGCATGGGTCTAGACCTTTGGGAAATAGGTAAAATAAATACCGAATATATCGAAAAGATAAATATTATTTAGTAATAATGATTAAAAAATTTACAAAATATTTTGCAATCGCTACTTTGTTAAAAAACTTGATTGGTACAAAATCAGGTCAAACCGAAGGGCTAACTCAGATTCATCCTACAAAAATACCAGGGAGAACAATATTTATTCGAGAAAAAGAATATTTTATTCGAGAATCTTATGTTGAGAATACAACACCAATTATTTTTCTACATAGCTGGGGTTCAGATTCTTTAGGGAGCTGGTTCAAAATTTTACCTTTTTATCAGGAAAAAAATTCTTTTATAACAATTGACATGAAGAACCATGGAAAATCAGATTCAAGCTGGATGAGATGGGACGTAGATGAAAATGCGGATATAGTTATTAGTATATTAAATCAACTTGGAATAGAAAAATGTAATTTAGTTGGCTGGTCAATGGGTAGTGCCGTCGCACTTAGTATTTCAAGGAAGAAGAAAGAGTTAGTGAATAAGATGGTTTTAATAACTCCATTCAGCTGGCTTGGAGGTGCTGTATATAAAGATAAACCTTTATTCAAGGCTTTCGTTGCAGTAGTAAGAATTAGAGAGAGATTATTTCCAAATATGAATCCTAAATCTAAGTTTTCACATTTACGTAAAACGGGTGCGTTAGGAAATGAATACACTGATTGGGCGTGGAATAATTTACATAAATCTAAAGATGACTTTATATATGAGGATGGTGGAAGATATGTTGTACCATATGATGCTAGACCTTGGATAAAAGAAATTAGTACTGAAACATTAGTGATTACGGGCGGGAAAGATAGTTTAGTTCCTGAAGAGACTTCACAGGAAGTGATTAAAGATTTGGAAAATGTTAACGAAATAATTTTCGACAGTGCTGCTCACTCAATACCATGGACACACGATGAGGAATTAATAAAAGAACTAGAAATATTTTTTCACACATGAAGAATGTTCTTTTTATTGCTCCAACAACATACAAGCTTCCTCTTGATGATAATATGCGAAAAAAATTTGAGTATTTATCACAGGTATGCAATTTAAATGTAGTCGCATTTGCAAATGAAAAAAGAGAAATTAATTTAGAAAATACAAATCTTTACTTTTTCAAGAAAACAAAAAGTCGTTTCTATAATTATTTTAAGATATTGATAGTTTCATTATTTTCAACATCAGAGATAATTAAAAGTAACAATATTGAGATAGTTTGCTTTCAGGATCCAGTATCAAGTTTTTTTTCTATGCTTGTTGTGAAATCAAGACACAGAAATGTAAAAATTATCGTTGAAACTCATGGAGACTTTATAGAGACTTTAGGTTTAGAAAAAAACCTACTCATTCCACGTGTGTATAAGTATATTTTCATGAAGCTTTCAAGATATACGATTAATAACGCCGATATTATTAGGGCTGTTTCGTCATCCACTGAAGCTCAAGTAAAAGAAATAAATAAAGAAAAAGATATCGTTCGCTTTCCAGCTTGGGTAGATTTTGATGATTTTAAAGATCTAGATGTTAATAGAAATGCCGAAGAAAAGTTTCAAATATTATTTATAGGAAGTGTGACGGATAGGAAGAAACCTCATTTAATTGTTGAGGCTATGAAGCTTATAAACCAAGATAATATTGAGTTCCTCATTGTGGGCCCTACACCTAATTTGAAGTATCTAGAAAGCCTGAAGAATCTCATAAGTAGTTACTCCTTGGATGACCAAGTTAAATTTTTTGGGTCAGTAGATAGAAAAAGTGTTAAAACTTTTTATTCTAAAGTCAATTTAATGATCCTTCCCTCCGTCTCCGAAGGCCTAGCAAGAGTAATATTTGAATCCCAAGCTACTGCATGTCCTGTTCTAGTAACCGATGCACCAGGTATGGGAGATATTGTCATAGAAGGTCAGACAGGCTATATATTTGAAAGCAACAGCATTGAAAGTTTGGCCTCAAAGATAAAAGAAGTAGAAGGTAATTACGAAGAGGCGACACACATAGGTAGTAATGCAAAAGACTTTATTCTAAGTAATTATTCTGCAGAAAACTTTAAATTTAGTTTTAAAAAAATTTTCGACACAGTTTAATAAATCTTACCCACAATTTAGTAAAAATTGTCTATTGTTATTGCTATTCTTGAATCATGGATATTGCATTTTATTTAATAAATATCATTCTTATGGCTACGGTAGTGTATTTCGTTACACGAAAAGAAGAAGTCGCTGAAAAAGATGATGAGTATTTAATTAAAGGAATAGTTAGTGAATTAATTGAAAATGAAGAATCTCAAATTTATAAGCTCCTTGATAAATCAGATAAGACTGTAAAAGATTTTTTAGAAAAAACAGGTGAGATAAAAAGTTCAATATCTGGTGTTGATCAACAGACTAGAAATCTTATATCTGTACTTAACAACAATCAAAGTAGGGGACAATGGGCTGAATTCCAAGTTGAAGACTTACTGGGAATAATGGAATATAAAGATGGAATTCATTACGAATCCCAGAAAATTATGAGTAGTGGTACAAAACCAGACTTTACTTTTTATTTACCGGACAATAAAACAATTAACATGGATTCAAAATTTCCATTAAATTTATACATGCAGCTCTCTAAGTTAAATCTAGATTTAGAGGATGACACTCTTGATGAGATATCACGTAAGCAAATTACCGATAGCATAAAATCTAAAAATAAAGAATTTATTGATAAAGCAATAAAGATAAAAATCGATGAAACAGCTAGTAGAGAAGGATATATTTCGCCCGAAGAAGATACAGTCGATTTTGTCCTAATGTATATTCCACTTGAAAACTTATATCATTTCTTGCTTACTTCTGAAATTGGAGCAAGTAGAACTCCGGTCATACAATATGCTTTTTCAAAAAAGGTAATTTTAGTTAGTCCCCAAACACTTATGGCTTACCTAGAGACAATTAGACACTCTATGAAATTATTTAGTCTTCAAACTGATACAAAAAATATTCTTCTTGCTCATGAAAAAGTGAAAAGTGAAATAGGTAAGTTTATAGATTCCTTTGATGAAGTTACGAAACGTCTGGATCAAACAGTAGAATCATTTGAAAAGCTCAAAACTACCAGAAAGAATAAACTTGAAAAATCTTTTGATGATTTAAATCAGGTAAACAAAAATACCGAAGGTTAAATTTTTTTAGTAATTGTCTATTAAATTACTTACAACCATTATGCATTTATCATCAATATAGTTCTTATTTTTAGAATCTAAATATTTGGAAATCTCAACACTTTCAGCCCCAGGTTGATACCAGAAGTTATCATATCCCTTTTCAACCAATTCTTTAGTAATTGTAAATCCTATATTTGGAGGTACTACAAAATTGATAATCGATGGACAGTCGGATATTTCATTGACAGTTTTAAATACTTTTTTACCTTCAATTTGGGTTTCCTTATTGTTGATTGGGATTACGACATGGCCTTTACTATCAAGATCTACAAGTATCTTATAGCCAAACTTGTTTTTATTACTACTTGCTCCAATTAAAGCAATAGTATTATTTTTATCTTTTAGAAGCTCGATCAATTAGAAGTTTTCAGATTTAATACTGTATAGAGTATCTTTTCCAGCTTTTATAGATGATGTATAGCCAGATGCTAAAGGTAACAACTGTTCCATATAAAATATGGAAAGAGTAATCTTGTCAGCATAGAAATCATCATTAGTTTCTTCTAGCTTTTGTTTTGCTAGTATTGCAGCCTTCCCCATATAGTATCCACCTATAACTTGGCCAAACATTTTCATATATGGTGTCGCCGCAGAGCTAGCGTCTACAAGTTCTCCTTCGAGCATTTTTCCACCAAGCCAAAGTGTTACTTCAGATAAGTTATTAACTTCAGCTTCCAACAATGATGCCATTTTTTGTAACTCCTCATCACCAGCTTTCATTACTTCAACAGTTTCATTAACTTCTGCTAAAAGTCGTTGCATTGCCTGACCTCCATCAAGAGGTAATTTTCTAAACATTAAATCAAGTGCTTGAATTCCATTTGTGCCTTCGTAAATTGGTGCAATTCTTGCATCTCTTAAATATTGGGCAATGCCAGTTTCCTCTACATAACCCATACCGCCATAAACCTGTATCGCTATTGAGCTCAACTCTACTCCTAAGTCTGAAACCCAGGCTTTAGTTACAGGTGTTAGAAGTCCACATCTTTCTTCACCGAATGCTTTAGTTTCTTCATCCTCAGCAAAATATTCTAAATCCATCATTAATTGATTATCATACATTAGGTATCTCATTGCATCGGTGTAAGATTTCATTGTCATTAACATTCTTCTGACATCAGCATGGTCGATAATAGTTGATTTTTTTGCATCTTCTTTGCTCATTCCAACTGGTCTTCCTTGAACTCGATCACGAGCATATTGAGCAGCACCCTGAAATGCAGGAACAGCACATGAAAGACCCTGTCCACCTACCCAAACTCTTGCTTCATTCATCATTGTGAACATATAGGTTAACCCTCTATTCTCTTCGCCAACTAAGTAGCCAACCGCACCTTCATTACCGCCATATTCCATGACACAAGTAGGGCTTGCGTGTATTCCTAGTTTTTCTTCGATTGAAAGACATTGAACTTCATTTCTTTCACCTGTAGACCCATCCTCATTGACCATAAATTTAGGAACAATAAACATTGATATTCCCTTAGTCCCTTCCGGAGAACCAGGGATTTTCGCTAATACAAGATGTATGATATTTTCTGTCATGTCGTGTTCACCAAAAGTAATCCAAACTTTTGTACCAGTAACTCTATAAGTTCCATCATCAGCTTTTTCTGCTTTAGTTGTAATAGTTCCAAGGTCTGAACCTGCCTGTGGTTCACTCAGGTTCATTGTTCCAGTCCATTCTCCAGAAACTAATTTAGGAAGAAATTTATCTTTTTGTTCTTGGCTTCCGTGAAAATTAAGGGCGGAAATTGCTCCTGCGCTTAAACCTGGAGCTAATCCAAAAGCTAGATTTGCAGAGCTTAGAATTTCTAACGTTCCACCGGACAGAACGATGGGCATACCACCACCACCTATTTCAGATGGGAGTGAAATAGAAGACCACCCAGCTTCAGCAAATTTTTTATATGCATCAACAAAACCTTCTGGCATTGTAACAACGGAGTCTTTTATAGTTGCTCCATTTTCGTCACCTATGGCATTAATTGGTGCCAAAACTTCTTCTGCAAACTTCCCACACTCTTCCATTGTTGGTATGACAATATCTTCAGAGAAGTCACTAAATTGACTAATTTTTGATAAGACGTCATAGGAATTAATAACTTGGTAACCAAAGACAATGTCTTTTATTGGTGCTTTGTAATTTACAGCCATAAATAAACTTTACTATAAAACAAATAAAACGCCCAATTATTATCTAGGGCTTACATCAACTAGTTCTGATATTTCACTTATCTTTTCAAGAGTTGGTAGTTCATTTGTTCCCGCTAAAATAGCTCCAGCTGCACAGGCATTTTTTATAGTTAAGAAAATATCATCAACCCCATTTGCTGCAATATAAGCTGCTGTTACATCTCCTGCCCCTGTTGCATTTATAGTTTTAAAGTCAGGAGGAGTAATTTCTACAGCACCTTCGGAGCTAATTAATCTTGCAGGTAAGTTTGAGTGTGTTAACAATATTCTTGATACTAAATTTTTATTTAATAGATTTTCAGCTTCAATGACATCAATTTCATCTTTACTAACAACCAAAAAATCAATCTCATAGTCAATTGGATGTTCATATCCCGCCTGGACAACGAAGATACCACTTTTTTTTATATCTGTTATTGAGTCTTTAATATGGGGTATAGAGTACCTATCAATTAGAAGAGATTCAAAGTTTTTAACTTCTGAAAGATTATTCCAAACAGAGTTTGAATAACCAGAGGATACGATAGTTCTCTCACCATCTTTATCAACAAAGATTGAGCATGTTGGAGTTGGGTTGTCGGTAATAATTATTTCCTCGTGGGAGATATTCTTTAATTTTAACTCAGTAAGTAAATATTCACCTAACGCATCATTTCCAATGCTATTACCTAGCACGGAAACAGATACTCCCCAGTTAGCAATGTTTTCTGCACAATTTATTGCAGTTCCTCCAGCTCGGACTTTGTAATCATTACTCCTGATATCTCCTCCAGCTTTTGGAAGATTGTCAACAAAATATATTAGATCTGGATTCAATGTTCCGTAGCATAATGTTTTTTGGTAAACCATAGTTCTTTTATAATATATCAAAAGAATACAAAAGGGAAAAAAAATGAAAGTTGCTTATGTTTTAAATTCGCCAAATGCAGCGAATTACAAGGTAGGAGAAATGATACTTCCTCAGCTAGAGGCTGATAATCACGGTGTTGATGTTGTAGGAATTTTCTTTTTTGATGACAACACTATGTTGCTTCAAAAAGGTAATCCAAAAGGAGAACGGCTAGCAAAGATTGCAGCTGAAAAAGGTATGCTTTTAATGATGTGTGATCAGTGTGCAAACCAGAGAGGTTTAGCTTCTGAAAATGCAGACGGAGGATACACTACTGAAGGTACTGTTGATGGAGTAGTTGCAGGTTGCTTCCCTGACTTATATCAAGCTTTATCTGGCAACATGCCTGATCAAGTTATATCTTTATAACTAAACTAAACCGCTTATCACCGCTGTAAGGATGAGGATTAGTAAGTAACTTATTAGTCCTCCTCCGATAGCTGCATATTTCATTGTTTTCGATATAGAGCTTGGCCCAATTAAATGGTACGCAAGAACTCCAAAAAATGGGACTAAAAATACAATTGCCAACCAAGTATATTTTTTCCCACCCACAACTTGTTTGTTAGTGTTTAAATCAAATAGAGCAAGAGCTGTCCATGCTGAGTAAAGCACAAACGGCATCAAGTATCCATATAATTGAAACAATAACTGCCAAATGTTTGGGCTTGAAATAGGTACTCCACTCATTATTATCTCCTTTTTCGCATCATATAAGTTATCTAAATTCTGATCTTCCATTAAATCATAAGGAAGACTCATTGCCTCTAAATTAGGAACATAAAAAAGATTTACAGCGGGATTAGGGATATTTATATTTTCAAATGACATATTTACTTGTTCTTTTGGCCATGGGAATTCTTTATATCTATTTTTATCCAATTCTTCATTTTGCGCTTCTGCAAAAAATCCAGCAAGCATCATTAATCCGGAAACATCTCCCTGTAGGGGAAGTCTTGATAGAAGACCCCCACCATCTAAAGATGAACAATTATGTAATTGCTCTAGGAGAGGAGGTGTTGAGGTTTGATAAATATTTCCTTCATAACAATTACCAGGACCCCAAGGGCCTGCAAGTGCTAAGTCTGTATAACCTGAGTCAAGAACAACGTTATCTCTTATCTGAACATGTTGTGAAAAATATAATTTAGCATCAAGCATAGGACTAGCAACTATTCCATATTTATCATGATTGATAACAATATTTTTTTCTATAATATCGCCAACTCTTCCTGGTACGACTATTCCCATACCCTTAGCTACAAGTCCAAAACGGTTTGTTGGAGCATCGTAGTTATTATTATCTATAACTAAGTTACTGATAATTGTTGTTTCCCTACCAGGTGGATTCAGCTCGGAATCTAATGTATTTGGTACAATCCCTGACATATTGTTTCTCCAAATATTGTTATATAAGTAAAGATGGCCACCAGCGTTTGTTCCAGAATATCCAAGAGCGTTACCTTCAATGACATTGTCGTATATTAGAGAGTTACAAGGGTAGCATTGACCGATGTAAATTCCACTATCTGGATGTCCAGAGGCATATACATTATCAAATATTCCATCTGTAGAATCAAATGCATAAACACCGTAATCACCATTATTGTAAACTGTTAAATAAGAACCTTTAAACCCTTTCGAGCCATTCCAATAGACACCATTGAGAGAAAAATTTCTGACTGATAAGTTTTCAACACTTACGCCATCTGTATCATAAATTTGAATACCATTTTCTCTCATAAATTCTCCATCAAGGATTACAGAATTTCTATCAGTGCCTCTAATTGTTAAGTAGGGGGTGGTTATGGTAACACTCTCGTTGTAGACACCTGGACTAATCAATATTAAATCACCAGTTAGCGCTTCATCCACTGCATTCTGAATTGTTATGAAATCTTTACCTTTCCCTACTTCCAACACATTAGAACTGAGCTCAACTACGACTTCTTCAATAGGAGCACTGTATTCAACATCGCCTACAATTATTGTCCCGACCATTCCCTTGTTGTTTGTTCCATGATACGGACAGTAGTATTCATAAATACCTGGTTCATCAAATGTATATTCATACTGATCACCTTTAGTGATAATTCCATATTCAAAATAATCTGAAGAAATTGCCTGCCAAGAACCATCACTTGCGATCACATTATGATTATTAGAACCACCAGACTCCCAAACTACAGTTGAACCTACAGGTACATTGATGACTTTTGGCGAAAACTCATCGTCAACTATCCTAATTACTAGAGAACCCTCAGAAGACGCATCTCCATTGCCACAGGCAGCCAAAAAGATTATTAAAAGGGTTAATTTGGAATACTTAATCACAGCACTATTTTAGCAATTAATATGATGGCATGGACAGCAAAGTATGGGTTTGCCCAAAATGTAACACTTCTAGTTCAATTCAGGACAAGAAAGATAAAACTCGCAACAAAGAAGTTCTATCGACATCACACACAAGAGAGAAAGTCTCAATGACTAGTGGTGGACTATCAAAATTTTTTAATGTTCAAAATCAGAAATTTTATGTAATCACTTGCAGTAAATGTTCATATTCAGAGTTTTATAGAGCTGATGTGAAAGCTTGGGAAAATATTATTGATTTTTTTGGAAATTGAGGTCTTCTTAAATTAAAAACTAAAATATTTATAAAATATAAGAACCCTATACTTATTTTCTTATGGCAAAAAAAACAATAAGAAATATTGCAATTATCGCTCACGTTGATCATGGAAAAACAACATTAGTCGATGGGCTACTTCAACAAACAGGTACATTTAGCGATCATCAGATATTAGAAGATAGGGTTATGGACTCTGGAGATCTTGAAAAAGAAAGAGGAATTACTATAACCTCTAAAAACACTGCTATTCATTACAATGATATAAAAATTAATATTGTAGATACTCCAGGCCATGCTGACTTTGGCGGAGAGGTAGAGAGAAGTCTTAATTTAGTAGATGGTGTATTGCTTTTAGTTGATTCGAGCGAAGGCCCATTACCACAAACAAGGTTTGTTTTAAAAAAGGCATTAGAAAGAGACCTACCTGTAATTTTGGTTATTAATAAAATTGATAGACCTGATGCTCGAATAGATGAAGTAGTTGAGGAAGTGTATGACTTATTCATTGATTTAGACGCGAATGATAAACAAATAGAATTTCCAATCCTGTATACAAACGCAAAGGATGGAATTGCCCACGAATCTTTAGACGATGAATCTAATGACTTGAAACCCCTCTTAAATTTGATTACTAACTTTGTTAGCGGACCCGAGACAGACGATTCACTCAATCCACAATTTTTAGTAACAAACCTTTCATATGATTCCTATGTAGGACAGGTAGCAATTGGAAGGCTAGATAATGGCATGCTTGAGATGAATAAACAATATAGTTTATGTGGAAAAGAAGAAATAGTAAATAATCAGAAGTTTTCAGCCCTGTATACATTTAAGGGTCTCGAAAAAGTAAAGGTAGACACCCTTGAATCAGGAGATATTATCGCTGTTGCAGGTATAGACAACGTACAGATTGGTGACACTATTTCAAGCAATGAAGACCCTAATCCTCTTCCAAGAATTGAAATTGACGAACCTACAGTTTCAATATTTTTCCATGTGAACAATGGACCATTTGCCGGGAGAGAAGGCAAATATATTACCTCAAGAAATATTAATGATAGATTACAGAAAGAAATTTTAAGTAATGTGTCCTTACAAATTATTCCTAGTGAAAAGACAGATGTATTTGAAGTTAGAGGCCGCGGAGAATTGCAAATGGCAGTCCTTATTGAGACTATGAGAAGAGAAGGTTATGAATTTATGGTTTCAAGACCTGAGGTTATTGTAAAAAAAATTGATGGTAAAAAAAGTGAACCTATGGAGAAAGTTTTTATAGATACACCTGAAGATTATGTTGGAGTAATTACTGAAAAGCTTTCAAAGAGAAAAGGAAAAATGACAAACCTCATGAATAATGGTTTTGGTAGGGCAACTCTTGAATTTTCAATTCCATCAAGAGGATTGATTGGTTTTAGGAACCAATTTTTAACTGATACAAGAGGTTCAGGAATAATGAACTCTTTATTTGATGGTTATGCACCATGGACTGGTGAAATACCCCAAAGAACAAATGGAGTATTGATTTCCGACAGAAATGGAAAGGTAACTCCTTATGCGAGCCTTGCTATGGTTGATAGAGGTATTCTTTTTATCCCTCCAGGAACAGAAGTTTTTGAGGGAATGATTATTGGTGAAAGAAATAATGAAGGCGACCTTGAGGTAAATATTACAAAAGAGAAAAAACTCACCAACCATAGAGCCTCTGGTTCAGATGAGACAATACCACTTAGACCACCTCAACTTATGTCTCTAGATCAATGTATTGAATTTATTTCTGAGGGGGAGTTTGTTGAAGTTACTCCAGAATCAATCAGACTAAGAAAATCCGAATTGAATGCTACTCAACGGGCCTTAAGTAAAAAAAAGGAAAAGAAGACCTAGTTTTATATTTTATGCTTGGATCCAGTCTTCTGGATTATCGTCGACAAAAAAGTCAGATACTAATTTTTCACCAGGCTTAATAGCATATTGTTCAAAATCAGTAACACCCTCCTCTTCTAATACATCTTGATCTAGAAAAAAGTTGCCCGTACATTCTGAAGAATCTCTTTTTAAAACGGCATATGCCGCATCTGCATATATAGACGGTTTTCGAGATCCATTAATTAGTTCAGCACCAATTACATTTCTGACTGCTGCAGTGTCAAGTGAAGTACGTGGCCACAAACAATTTGAGGCAATATTATTTTTCATAAATTCCTCAGCAAGACCATGTGCTACTAAGGACATTCCATATTTAGCAGTTGTATAAGCTAAAGTCATTCCAAACCATTTTCTAGAAATATTTAGTGGCGGAGATAAAGTTAAAATATGGGCATTATCACTTTCCTTAAGATGAGGAATACATTGTTGACTTAATAAAAATGTTCCTCGAACATTAATGTTATGCATTAGATCATATCTTTTCATCGGAGTATTGACAGTGTCAGAAAGATGTATTGCACTTGCATTATTTATACAGATGTCAAGCCCTCCAAACTTTTCCACACCTTGTGCAACAGCTGAAGCAACTTGATCTTCGAAACGTATATCGCAAACTATAGGCAAGGCATTACCACCAACCGCCTCAATTTCTTCTGCAGCTGTATAAATAGTTCCCGGTAAGGTTGGGTGAGGTTCAGTAGTCTTAGCTAGGATGATTACATTGGCTCCATCTTTACCCAATGTTTTCGCAATTTCTAGACCTACACCTCTAGACCCACCACTCATTATTATTGTTTTGTTTTTAAAATTTTCCATAAATATATTCTATTAAAATTGATTTTCTTCTGTAGAGTCTTTTTTAGAAAGCAGTTCGGAATTATTCCCCATTATTATTTCACCAATAGATTCAAAATAATCACCACCAACTTCTTGCTGATGCTTAATGGCTGTGTACCCATTTCTAGAAAGATTTAGCTCATGTTCTTGTAGATCTACAATTGCTTTCATATTGCCACCTTTGTAGTTACTAGCAAGTTCATACATTGCACTAGACATTGAGTGAAAACCTGCCAACGAAACAAACTGTAATGCATAGCCAAATTCAGATAGTTTATTTTGAAAATTTATTATCTCCTTCTCAGTAAATTTATCTGTCCAGTTAAACGACGGTGAGCAGTTATAAGCCAGAATTTTCTCTGGATAATGTTTTTTTATTTCTAATGCAAATTCTTTTGCAAAACCAAGATCGGGGGTGTTTGTTTCACACCATATTACATCAGCAAACTCCGCGTAAGCTATAGATTTTGTAATTGCCATCTCATGGTTCTTCAAAATCGGATAATAACCATCGGGGGATCTTTTATTACTTAAAAAAGGTTTATCACGTTCATCAAAGTTTGAAGTCATGAGTTTTGCGTTTAATGAATCTGTTCTTGCGATAAGAACAATAGGAGAGCCGAGAACATCAGAAGCTAACCTTGCAGAAGTTAATTTATTAATATACTCATGTGTTGGTAAAACAACCTTACCACCCATATGACCACATTTTTTTTCTGAAGCTAGCTGATCTTCAAAGTGCAGTCCGGATACTCCTGATTTTATAAACTGAGATGTTAATTCAAATACATTATAAATGCCTCCAAAACCAGACTCAGCATCTGCTATAACCGG
>Ga0257110_1000325_pt1 | contig 24501 bp, 35 predicted proteins | sample LP_taG_7_FD_190184 | JGI IMG/M metagenome (GOLD analysis project Ga0257110, IMG submission 190184) | Marine microbial communities from Northeast Subartic Pacific Ocean, Canada - LP_J_2015_P26_10m | ecosystem: Environmental > Aquatic > Marine > Oceanic | place: Canada: Northeast Subartic Pacific...
CACCACCACCACCACCAGCAGCAGCAGCAGCACCACCACCAACACCACCAACACCACCAGCAGCAGCACCACCACCAACACCACCAGCAGCAGCGCCACCAAGCGTTGGAGTTATAATAATACGTCTCATTTCCTCCGTGAGTGCATGGATAGCTTCATTCCACTCCTTCTTACGGGATACCCGGCGAGGTAGTTCCACATACACATCTTTTTTGCGATCTTCGTTATAATTCGTACGTTCTTCGTCGTACTTAACTCTATCTTGGGTTTCAAGAGTAGTGAAACGCTGCAAAATCTCTTGATAGACATTTTCGTAATGTTGCTGCAATTTTCGGTACGCATCCGTATATTCTGGAGACGCATAGATACACGGATCACGACGTACACTACGATCATCCTTGATGATCAGAATGCGATGTCCAGACTGACGCTTTTTACAGTCCTTTTCATAAGGAGTAGGTTGAGCGGGAACAGCGGGAGCGGCGGCAGCAGCAGCGGCAGCAGCAGCAGCGGCAGCAGCGGCGGCAGCAGCGGCGGCAGCAGCGGCGGCGGGGGCGATAACCACTGCTTGTGGTGCGGCACCAGCACCGGGGTATGTCATGGTGAAATCATTTACTAACTGTACACCAATATAATCATTATCTATCATATCCCAATATGCAGCCATCTCAGTATTTGCTGCTGCACGACATTCGTTCAGTTTTGTTCGAAGATTCGCTTCAGTACGATCTCCACGAATACTGTAAATGATACTCGACAACCTACTCCGAATTTGCTTATACAAGAAAAAATCGAGTGTACGTATGCTTGATCCAAATGCGGTACCTACTGTCACACCACATTTGGGGCGACGTGGTGCCCTAGGACGTATACGAATCACATTACCCGTTGTATTTCGGTACTCTGTCATCTGTGTTAAGTATTGGGCATATTGTGCAAGATATGTATGCAAATCGGCTTCCATATTATGAAACAATGGCGTAAAGACCGTCTTGAAATATTGAACCACGTACTTCTTTCGCACCGGTTGAAATAATTCCGGGCATTTTATATTTCCACCAACATCTCTCAAATTAATATCTGAATCTTCCGGTCTGAGTTTCGTTGTAGTATCCCCAGCATTCCACCCTACGGTACGTTTATGACCACGATCAAATAGTTGTATATAATTAGGATATGCTATAATATTCTCACCAAGAGAACTTGGTAGATGGACACCCGTCCGAAGTGATTCCGTCAATGCGCTCATTTCTGCTACCACCTGCTCTGGCGTTAATATTCGTGTCGGCATTTTACAATACACACTCTGTATTTATAGGTGGGAAAATATGAAAATGGAAACTATCTTTCGCAGTCCACGCGTTCGAAGACTAAAACCCGTTCACTGGTTTCTAGTATTTGTTTTCTTTGTTCTCACGCTCGCGTGGATGCTTATGGATACCACAACTGGAATTTCGTACAGACACTCGGTGCGTCACTCCGAACCAGCCGCAAGAGTCCTTCACTTAGACGACGATTACAGAAAAAAATTACAGTCTCTTGACACATACATGCAGCAGTACTGCGACAGAGGAAGCGATATTGTGTACGGTCACAACCTTCTCGTTAACGATATGATTTTCAACGACTACGTGTTTCACGTGTGCGGTGGACAGACGTGGCTCAACGCAAAAATTACAATAAAGACCGACGAGATGGTCAGCTGCCAAGAAGAGTACGCAAGCATATACAGGTCCGTACCTCGGGCGAAGAAAATAAGTATGAAAGCCGTAGACGTAAGCACATGGGCAGAAAGGGAGGTTGTAGCAGACGGAAAGATTGCGTGTATATGGCAGCACGCCGTAGATATTTTAGATCATAAGTGGGTTGGACTATAGTTGTATAAACAAGCATACTTTTTTTTATAAATGGATTTAGAAACCTATTTCGAGTGCCCCCGCTGTGATAGATATGTAAACGGGTTTCAGAGTCTAGGCAAACACTTGTGCAGCTACCACCCGGGAGACCTGGAGTTTATATACAAAAACGGAAAAGAAGTATGCGTTTACTCGTGCTGCAAAAAAAGACCTGTGAGCATAAACTACAACGCGATGTCTCTCATGCTAGGAGGAATCGTCGAAAGAGTACATCCCAAAGTCAAAGGATGCGTGGCGTGCGACTGCGGAAACGACTTTGAACCAGTAGCCGTTCAAGATATTGCAGAGTATATTGCCGACGGTACCATAGAGCCAGCTTCGTGGAAAAGATTTGATCAGGAAACCATGTACGTTCACAGAAAAGCTAGATAGGTACATGTCTGTACGCGGTATGTCGGAGCTTGCTGATACGGACGCGCCACACCCGTGCAAGTACAGTATGACCCACCCAAGCCAGTACGAGCACGATGAACCAAACGTAGACCGGAATAACGGTTTCTAAGAGCCAGTATGCCGAACTAAAACTTGCCAGAAAAGCAACTGCAAACTCGTATATAGAAAACTTATCCGCCACCTTTGGATCCTCCCCTACCGCATGCAAACGATTATGCCATATATCATACATACAAATCGCGTAATCACATCCGCCCATAACGCCGTACAAAAATAAAACTGCCGTATTCAAACGCACGTCTAAATGATCGTAGTAGCACTGTAAAACCCTATAAAACCATATAGCATGTATCCAGTGCGAGTAAAACCGCCTGTACGACTCCAACTTCATTAAGCATCGGAATATACCCTAAATACTACGAGAGATTCGACTCGAACCACTGCATCGCTTCGTCAATCCCGTGTCCCGTCTTCACCGACACGTTGAACGCACGCCACCTGTCACCGTTAATCTGATGCTTCAGAGTTGCCACGTCTAACGCGTCCTCGTCGTGCTTGTTCATCAAAATCAGAAACGGCTTGTCCTCCATAGCGGGGTACTCCATAACTTCCTTCAGAGAGGACATGGCAAGCGGTAGACGGTCTTTATCCATGCCATCCAGCACGTAAATCACGCCGTCCGCAGAGTGGTACAGACTCAACCAAATTGTCCGAATGGAATCCTGTCCGCAAACGTCTACAAGCTGCATCACAGTGTTGTTTACGAGGGCATTGTGTATGTAAAACCCCATTGTAGGTAACGGCTCTATCGTTTCGCCGTACATCAGCCTGTGAACGAGCGCCGTTTTACCAGCACCGTCCAGCCCGAGAACAGCCACGAATTTTTCGTTCTGAAAGTACGTGCCCAGCCAAGATACAACACCACCCATTGATGCAACGCAGGCGATGCTAAATACAATTAAATTGTGGACATATATAAGCACGAGGAAATGTAAGAAACATGGCTCACGCAGCACCACACTTTATCAACGAATACGGATCCGTAGGAGATGCTCCCGACGGAAACATCTTCTCGCCGTTTTTCGGAACGCCTGGCGGGTACCACGCAGAGGTACGCGCAGACGACCAACTCTCTCACGAGACCTACAATCTCCCCAAGGCGTACGAGGGGAAGAACAAGAGGATCGAGGACGTGCTCGACTTCCTTATTCGTAAGGAAGACGAGTTCTACACGCGCGACCTTATGCCGTGGGAATTTACTTTGGATCTGCATATAGTATGGGATGTGTGGAAGTTTAACCGCACACTCGCTTCGATTGTTCCGGAACAAGGAATCTCCCGACTCGTCACACAAGAGAGTGAGCGCCACACGGATAATCTTATTCGGCGCGGATTGGGTTTTCAATTGGAGCACGGGTTCATGACCACGGAAGCCGGAAGGCGGAACTATTCTATGAATTTACAGCAGATATCAGATGCGGTTCATGTTACATCGTACTTCGGCGTGATGCACGCCCTTTTCGCAGGTCACAACTACTATAAGGAGTACAGACGCAAGTTTGCCCGCTACGTCAAATCGCCGCGCACCTTGTTCCGTCACGAGCGCCAGATGTGGGCGTGCTTACAAAAGGACGTGAAGGGACTCTACGTAATGGACGCAGAGTGCAAGCACTTTATGAAAACACAGGGCGTCACTCCAGACGTTCTAGTTCTTCCGCCCAAAGCTGGTATCTACGTTAGCATGGTTCCTCCCTCTGAGACAACCTACTCGGAAAGAGGAGCCGGAGCTCATGAAGCGCTTACGGACGGACGCACTGGCATTGCCACCTTCCGTGGGTGCAAGGTCTTCGAGGCACAGGCGTTCGATGTCGATTTCCGACACGAATTCGTCGATCTTACCGGCAGACCGCGCATGATCGGTGAGTACTTTGTTATCCCGGGCGTTGAAGGACCCCGCGATATGCAAAACATCATCGCCAACGGTGTCCGACACTTGAGGGATATTACCAAAGGTGCTGTGCCAGCACGTGTCCCTTATATTCAAAATATCCCAGCTGTTGCAGTAGGCGCACATGCGGCAGCCGCCGCCGCAGCGAATCCTCTCCAAGATCTCGCAGCAGGACTTGGACACCACACGGATCCCTACATTCATATCTACAGCGCAGATGTGGATAACTGGGTCAAGATCTGCTACGAGGAAGCCAACGCGCACGCCTTTAACGGTGGTGCGGAACGCGAACAGATAGGACGCATGTTCGATGAAATTCAGGGATATCTCCACAGTCTCGTCAACCGTTTCAACGCTGAAGCCGAGCGCCGCGTTGGTTTGAAAAATACTCCTCGGGCGAAGAAAGACATAGCAGCTCAGTTCACGGGGCATGCAGACGCTACACCTATAATTAACATTTTGAATGGTGTTGCTGCTGTTGCTGCTGTTGTTGGTGTTGCTGCTGGTCCTGGTGTTCCTGCTGTTCCTGCTGTTCCTGCTGTTGCTGCTATTAATGCTCTTGACGCAGATGGAGCTGGTCGTGCTGCATTTGCCCGCCCCCAGCTAGCCCTAGTGCAACAGTTGCGAGTCCTTATGGCTGGTGCTGCAGCCGAGACCGTTACTATCGTTAATAGATTGGTAGAAATTGCAGGTAAATTGAGTGACGACGACACCAACCTAGCACTGTTTGAAAGCACCGATCTTGATTTCGCAGCCCCATTCCCTGGCGCAGTCCCTCCCGCCGCAGTCCCTGCCGCCGCAGTTGTAAACACTATGTGTGCACAGCTAGGTAAGATGAACGAACTGTTACACTACTTGAAGTACGTCTTCGACGCCGACGCCGACGTGCACAAATATGATATTATCCTTTTCCGTCCATTCGCCACGTACACCATGCACAGCGCGATTCTCGCCAAGGGTGGACGCGATCTTGGGTCTGTCTTCCACGGTCACCACGACTTTCAACTCTCTGATAATGTGGCTACCAAGACGCACTTCGGGAACTACACGTTTTACAGCAAACCAGTGGTCAAGACCCCACGCAACTACACGATTATCCCCGACTGCTTTGCGCAGGGGTACATTGCCGGGGAGGGACACGAGTTCTTCCGACCGGGTCTTTCTACTGGTGCTGGTGCTAATGATTACCGAGACGGTGACCTCGAGGAGGCGATCACCTCGGGCAGTCTTGGTTCCCCCGAGTGCAAGAGGTCGCTCATCGCATGGCGCGTGCCACGCGGGGAGGGCAAGAGGCTCCGCGAAGCCATTGATATTATGGGACGATTCCCGGGACAGCTCCGCGACTTTGAGGCTGCGGACGAACCCCACTTTCCGGGCGCGGGCGCCCTCGCCTCCATGGAGCGCATCGACGAGCTCGATCAGAACCGCAACGACGATCACTACCTGCACCAAGTGCAGCACGTCAACACGGTCTGCTTCCGCGGCGCACAGTGGACCAACGGTATTTTCTCGGACCGCAACCGCGGTCACTGGGGAGAGGCGGTGTACCCCGGAGTCCTTCCGGTGCGCGACGGTGCGCTCGCTCACATGGACCCGTCGCGGGCGCCGAAGATTGGGGACAGGATGGTAGAGTTCGATTAAATATATAAATATACATACTTTTCTATATAATGCTTATTGAGTACATGCAATATCTTAAACTTCAAATCGCCGAGCTAAGAGCACAACTCGCAGAGGCTATTGCCCACAGGAACTTGTACGAACCGCTTATTCAGCAGATTGAGGATATCCCGGAACCAGTCGTGATGCCTCCAAAACCAATGGGCTATTTCGAATGGTTTCGGTCTTAAGAAGACCCGTAGGCACGTCCGGCATGTCCAACACATGAGCTTCCTCGGTCATTTCCTCGGTCATTTCCTCCACATCTTGCGTCTCCATTCGTCGCAGCTCGGCGTTCAACTCGTCCTCGTCGAAATCGTCCATCACGGATCCCGTTAAAAGCTGAGTCACGTCCGCCAAGTCCTCCGTCATATCCTCCATCTGAGACTGCAGATCCTCTATCTTCTGAATCGGATTGTACTTTGAAAACGTGCGGAAAACGCTCGTGCTAGACCGAATCGCGTCCACCTGCATCTTGGTCACCTCTAGCTGCTCCAAAGCGTACTGCTTCTGGACGCACACGGCTATTTTAATCTCACACTGCTGAATATGATGGTCTAGCGTTTTTTTCTTCTTGAGCAGAACAATTTTTGAGCTGCGCACGCTACACCTCCGAAACTCCTCTAACGTTGTCACGCGAATCTTATTATACTTTTTTATCATTTCTTGCAGCGTCGTCTCCACGCGTCGTAGATCCGAAATAGCCTCTTCCGTCGTTACTTTTCGGCTGCGGAAGCAGTCGAACATTTTAATGGGCTCTTGACTTATAAATAGCTCCCCATCGTGCTTTAAATGATCGAAAAGTGTTTCATGCGAGGCACGTGGTTCTACAACATGAACGAAATAGAACAGGCGATCTGCGAGGACGCCGGTCCGTGTCAGATGCGACTTCTTATCCCGCAAATAGATAATATGGATATAGTGGAACACTGGATTTCACAGTCCTCTTTAGTACGCTTCCTCAACTGGTACGGCGACAGTGCCCCCTCCTCCTACCTATACGTTATCGGCAACCTTGAAAAGGCGGTCAAAAGGGATATCAAGCAGAGGAGAGCCATGAGTCGCAAGTATCGTTGGGAGATTGCTTGGAGACAAGAGTACAAGTGTCTCTCATGTAAGGCGCTACTTCATTTCCAAGCATTCGATATTGATCACGTCGTGGAGCTTCGAGACGGAGGTCTCGACGAAAAATCCAATATGGCTGCCCTCTGCTGCAACTGCCACGCCAAAAAGACTAGGTCGTTTCATAAATAGTAAATAACGGCTCTTTCATAGCTTTAGATTTTTTTCTAATAAACCAGTGTCTCACGTAGGGGCGCAGGCGGAGACACATTTAGTCACTTGGCATCTGCTTTATAGACTCCACCAGCCTTCGTAAAAAAATAGCACCTCCTAAAAGGACCAAAGACATACCAATGTAGTACAGCATTTGAATATCAAAGCAACGTATTTATACACGCACAGAGCTTGGAAATGCAGTGTTCCGTCAACATGGTCGCCGCAAGGAGACTTTGGAACGAGTACAAACGCGACAATATTCTTAACATGTGCAGTAGCATGATTTTGCACCAGCTCATGAAAAACGGGATCGTGCTTCATAAAAATAACAACGAGATCAAACCCACTCCGGAAATAAAGGACACGTTTGACGAGTACTGGCACGGCTTCATACACGACGTGCTCCACAGCGCCATTTGTCTCGGATTCGTCGTCGTCACCATTCTCACAGACGACGCGAAACGAAAATACCCCTCAGTAGTCTTCCCACATCTGTATAACATGCGGATAAATGTAAACCAGAATAAGTACGAATACTTTCTAGACTCTGCCTTTGTAGACATAGACAATACGCACATATACACGCACTTTGGTTCGCACCCCCTGCCCAACGGTGAAATTACCTCTATCGTTACGCGTGTGCTAGGGAAATGTCTTTTCCTGCGCAAACTTCGCCACACGACTCTGCTCATGGAAAAAAATAAAACGGATCCAGGATACTTTGCAGAAGTTCACGACACCTCGAACAAAGAAAGAATGGAGGGCATCGACTTTGACTTTTACGCGGACATGAACGATCAAAACGACGCGCAAGATCACCAGTTTGAGAGAAACAAAAAAAATATAGACCTTTTGCTGAAACAGCAGGAGATCTATCAGACGCTACAGGGAGCCAACAGCAAAAGTAGTCGCACGCTGAAGAATATCACACAGCTTCCCGACGGACAGAGAGTCGTACCGACGTCGCAAAATACAGGACGGCAAGATATTACGCAGATGCATAAGATTATGCAGGAGGAGATATGCTCAGGGATGGGCGTGCCGAGAAGTCTCATGATAGGGGATTCCATGTACAAAAACGATACAGAGGGCGTTACAGAGATGTTCAAGCATACCATTGAATTTTGGAAAACAACAATAGGGTCGTTATGTACAGATATATATCAGAAAATTTACGTCAACACAACTAAGATTAAAATTAAGAAGAATATCTACTTGGCGAAACAACGGCACCAGATCGTCGTCAAGTTTCCAGTGGTGCCTTACATACAGATGGAACAGCTCGACTACCTTTACAAGAACGGTATTCTAGACTGGGAATCTTACAGCAAATTAAGCCTTCAGGCATGCGGGTTGCCGGATCACATGCGCGTGCTCACGCCGCCATCACATGAAATCGACGTTGCGGATGTAGTTCCCGGCGATGCCAAGCGAAAAAGAACCACTGGGTGAGGTCACAGAGGCGTTCTCCAAAAGATCGGACGGGGTCGCCATCGCGCACGCACTGTGCTCGCCGCTAAGAGAGACGCGGACCACAAGGTCGTGCGCCTCCATAGCAGCCGCGAGCTGAGACACCTTGACGCCGGCGTCGTAGTTGTGTCCCGACTTGATGTCTCCACCAACGCTCACTGCTGGGTTGGGCAAAAAGAGACCACTCGACACGCGGGTCACCTGCGCAATAGCGTTCTCCTGCGCGAGCTTCTGCTCGTCGGACAGCTCTGCAAGAGTCACGGGGTTCGGTACGAGTTCAAGCTGAAACTGAGAATTCACGCGTTGGGCGGGAAGCTTCTTCACAAAACTCATTTTACATATACTATAGGTTATTTATATACAAAGTTTCTTCTTGTTCACAATGTTTCAGTATACACAGTATCAGACTCCCTTCGCACCACCTTCTCGTAACCCAACCAAAGCAAAATTCTCTCGATCCACATTTATATTATCCGTGTCTAGTATATAGTTCGCGCGTATATTCACAATGTGGCAGCCTGACGCTGACGTACATAGCTGCGTCTGCGGGACAAGATTCTCTATGTTTGTGAGAAAGCACCACTGCAGGCTCTGTGGTCACGTCTTCTGCAGCGAGTGTACCGGATCTCGCGGGAATATTCCCTCCTTCATACAGACACGTCTAGAGGCTACCTCCGTGCGGCTGTGCGACGCCTGCTCGGAGCTGTGCACAGAAACCATAGACTCCGAGCCGATAGTACGCGTCCTCGCGCTACTTCCGGTGTCCGTGCGCACCATAAGAAATCTCGCCATCAACAAACGTTGGCACCACGCCGTGAAAACTCTTCTCAACGTCTATCGGAAACTCCCGTCCAAAATGCCCTACGAACGCTTCTCCAGACTAGAAACTGAACTCCTCAAGTCCCACATGTACCGCACGGGGGGGCACTCACACTGGATATTCAAACCGTACGCGCACTCAAATGTACCCCGAACCCACACAGGACACACACGTGTAAACAGCTTGGATGTCCACCTTCGTGCTCCCCCACGTCCGAGTTACACGTCGTCGAACTACTGAATTCGTTTCCCTCCACGCAGATACTTCGCGTTCCAGAACTATGCGCGTGGTCCAACATGTTCCTACAACGTATGTCCTACGTAGATCACGTCAGACACATGCCCCACTGGCTACGCAGAAGCATGACGCCTAGCGCGCAAAATTTTATTATTCAGTTCATACTTCCTCTTTGCAGCAACATACATATCGCGTACGCATTTTACTACGAGTGCAAACTCTACGCAGACCCCGTGTACAAAGATCTCTCTAAAAAAATGCTTCACATGCACCCCGTACACACGCGACACTTTGTCGCCACAGACAGTCTCGTGCAGTACGTCAACCATATCGTAGACGGCGAACGATTCTCCGTCAAACTTCCAGCAAGACTCCCATACAATCCCTCCACATTAGTACGCACCGTACACGACCCAGTCCAACTACAAACGGCGACACGACCGAGCGTCATCACCATGAAAACGGACAAAGGTGTCAAGTATATTCTTGTGAAAAAGGACGACCTCACGAAAGACAGGCTCGTCATGCATTTCGCACACCTCATCGAAACGCTCTGCGAGACAAAGTGCGTGCAGTACCCAGTATTCGTCACACCCACCGGAGGATGGATCGAAATGCTCCCAAAGGCGAAAACACTCTACGAACTCAAGTACGAACTGTCCAGCCATATCTACAACGAATTCCCAGAAGTCGTCGTACGATGCGTTCGAAGAAGATTTATAAGATCCGCCATAGGCGCATGCGTTCTCTCCTACCTTTTGGGCGTCGGCGACAGGCATCTGCAGAATATGGTCATCTCAGGAGGAGAACTCGCACACATTGATTTCTCATATATTTTAGGCTACGACCCCAAACTGCACATGGACATTCGCATCACCACACCCATGATCCAAATGATGGGAGGCACACACTCGAAAGATTATCTGTCATTTGTCCACGGCGTCACGGCTGCGTTTCACAAAATAAGACAGTACACCGGTCTGTGGTACGCACTCATGACATACCTATCCACAAACTACTCTCTGGTTGAAATTCAAGAGCACGTCACCAGAAAACTCATGCCGGGCGCTCTGCAGGCAGACGCCACCATGCGCATCGTCGATATCGTTAAAAACAACTCCAACACGTGGAGACATAATATCTCAGACATTACCCACCAAATATTTCAAATGGACTTTTAACGTCTGTTCGGAACACGAACTAACTCACGGAGCTGACGCCTGCCATACACTATGTTCGGAGCCCGTCTCAACATACGATTTGGTGTTGGTAGTTTACTCCACGCGTGCATGAGCTTTCGTTTTTCAAAATTCATACGCATATACATCCTGTCTAATCCGTACTTTTTACCGGATAGAATACCAGACGTGTTGATGCACATTGCCACAAGTTTACTCAAGAAGAACGAATGCTTCTCGTCCTGCACAAGATCCTCCACACTCGCGTTCTGAAACTTTTTGAAACGAGTCGTTACCATAACGTGCGCCTCCACCATATGACCGTACAGTTTTGGCTCAATATACATCTTACCCAACGCCCAAGGCGTTTTCTGAAGCCACTTGTCTGCCTGATACTGGCTACGTTTCTCGTACTCTCCCAGTATTAACTCGTGACGCCACCACTCCTTGCGCTGATCAAAAAGAGGCTGTACAAACCCTAATGGACGTGAGCCATCTTCTACTGTTAAACGCATTCCGGTCAAATCGCGGTATACTTTACCATCTACGTTAACAATATTATTAAACATAATCCTGTAACGATCCCTGAAGAGTACAGCGGTTGTATCATCACGTAACCAACGCGCAATATATCGCTGGAACCAATATTCGGCATAAGGGTCGTCCCAACGAATAATTGGTACATTTATGTTCCAAACTGTATTCACTGACCTTGGCAAAGATTGTATACTTTCGTCAGGATTCAAATTTCTATCAGTACTTTCATCATGTAAATCACTTTCAAAGTCCAATGCATAATAAAGAAGGTCTTCGGCTGGCGGGTACTCTCTGTTTTGAAACCGTTGTATAAACCGTTCAAATTCCATATCGTTCATATTATAAATATACTTTTTACTCCCACTCGGCGGAGATACATTACGATCTGTACGAGGTAAACCCCTCATTCTTCGAGCAGTATCACGAGCACGCTGGAACAATCTTCCCTGTGTTTGTGGTATTTCACGAACACGCGGTGGCGCTGATTGCGCTCCGGAATTTGATCGTTTTGATGGTCTACGAACACGCGTTGGCGCTGATTGCGCTACGGAATCTCTTTTTTGTTCTCCACCAGTGATTTCGTTATCAAAATCTATTTCTCTAGCTACGGGTCCTACAATGTCTGCATTAACACTTCCAGGCGACCGTGTACCCCGTGTCCTCTTAGGTGTACCCTGTGGATCTGATCGATCTCGTGGCTTTCCCGCCTGTTTACGAGCCCCAGTATCAAACATAGGTACTGCGCGAATTCTCGTACAGAACTGATGCAAATCCGCAAACGCATTCTCACTCGCGCGACGATCCATTAACCTTAAATCCTCACTCGAAATCATTATTTTTTCAGGAATATGATCCTCCATAAATGGTGTCAATGTCTTACCCTTCCAATACTTACCAATATCCTCGTTCGTAAACGCAGCCACCTGCATCACAAACTTATACAGCGGATTCTGACGCAGATTCTCTATATGACGCTGCTTCATCACCTCGTACTTCTCAAGAGCCTTGCGCGCACGTCGCGTCGTCAACTTCATATATGGAGGCAAGTTACGGAGCATTTCACCCAACTGTCGGTCCTCGTCGGGTCCGTCCTCAGGTGGATCGACCTCCGCAAACGTTCTTTCTACCCAAGCCATTTTTTAAAGAAAGATACGGAGGTATTTATAAGGCATACTATGTATCTAAATGTCCCGACCGAATACTGCCGCACTCACCGAGACCGCACCCCAGTTATCCGAAGTCACACACGAGACTGCCAATGTCTCTCAAGAACTCGTCCGTCGCGTCGTCTTTGAAGTCAACGCCACCGGATCTGAGCTCGCGCAGGGGTCCATCGTAACCGTCTCCAATGCGAAGCACGTGTTCGATCCCGCCATGTCAGCCGATCTTACAGAAGCCGAGCAGAAGGAGTTTTCCGCGCGCGACTACTCGCAGGGCATCGTCACCTCCGTCAAGCTCAACTCCGTCGCCTCGTCATGCCCAGAGACCGTCACCGTCGGACTCAACCTTTTCAAGAACAACCCGCAGGTGTCAAACTCGCAGGGATGGCTCTACGCACGTCAGGTCAACGATATGTCCGACCAGCACGCGCACCAGACCGAGGGATTCTCGAATCTCGTCACTATTCTGCCGCACGAGCGCATGCGCCCGGACAAGGTCGTCTACGAGCCAGAGAACGTCATGAACTCGCGCTACATCCAGCAGTACGGAGGATACACGCTAGACAAGCTCCATCAGGGCATCGTAGAGTTCCCCGATCAGGACTACGTCTACGTGCCGGAGGGACACGTCGTCACGGATATTGTCAAGAACAACTGGGAGTCCCTCGGTGTGAACATCGAGGCAGAGGCTGTCCGCGAGGGTCAGTACGTCAAGCTAGGAAAGGATATCGTCGATAACTGTATCACGCAGCTCTACAGCAACGTCATCAGTCAGATTCCGTTCACCAACTTTCACGATCTAGGTGCCCGGTTCCAGGCGAACACGGAGGGTGCGGATACGTACAAGGTTGTGTGCGAAATGGAGGTCAAGTACAGGTTTCCGTAAATGTAAACAAAATTAGAGTTTTTCTACAATATGCCTAGGCAAAATTAACTTTCCTTTTCCATCCTTAATCACGTAGTAGTCCGAATTCAGAATACTATGCTCGTCGCGAAGATCCATCAGTCTCGTCATCACATCCGCCGTCACAGGAATCTCAAGCCGATCCGCATCGTAATATTTATGGTAACCAATCCTATCACCATCCAAATGCTCCGTCGTCGGCGTCAAACGAAGGATCTCACCGGGACTAAGCGAAGACAAAATAGGCGTCGTAGACACGATAGCCTGCTTCATGCGATACACCGCGGGCGTACCAGAGTAAGACTTACGCATTGCAAAGGTGTTAATCAGATTACTACTATTCCAAGAAACCTTATTAAACAGACTCTGCTGCTGCACCTTGTTGAGCTTGTTCACCACGATCATATCCTCACCCAAATAGTCTGCAGCGTGATCACTTGCATCTACCATCGTGTACCCAGTTAAAGGACTGTTCAGAACAAGACCCTTACCCTTGTACGCGTTATTGTAGAAATGAAACGTATTCGGACCACGGAACAACGCGTTCGTAAAACTATGCTTCACAAGACGAGACGCACCGCAGTTCTCCCCAAGAGTCCTCACCTTGGCGAGTGTCTGATCGCGCAGCTCAGTAGAGTACGCTGCCTGCACAGTCTTCCCGTTCCAAGAGTCACGCACACTGTTCGCATGCTTGTCCATGTGGGTGTCCACTATGGTGTACATCTCTGACTGCAACTCACCGATCTCATCGATACTCTGTACCGCACAGCGCGCCACAATATCGTTCGTGTCGGACAAGTCGATCTTAGAATCAATACTTCCTCCCTCGAAAAGCGCACGGCACTGATTCAAATTAGGATGTAGCCACGAATCGTTCGCACTCACCTCGTACGAAGGCTTCAGCGTCACAACCAATCCCTTATGAACAGTACTACCGCGCATAGCCGTATTTTCAACGTCTACTCCGAAATTTGCAGTTGCCTTCGCGCTCACAACGTGCTCGCTCTGTGTTTGAAGCTGCGCCCAAACGCTGTCCGCCTCTTTCTGTAGTGATGCAGGGACATTTCCATAACGTTCAACAAGAGCACTCACGTCCATTTATCCAGACACAATAGTCTATTTATACTAGGTTTTTCCAAAAGGATACGGGGACTACCTTTTTACCGTTCGAGGAAGGGCACTCGTTCAACTCCTCCAACAAACCAATCGGTTTAGAAGATACGTACACTGTAGTCAAATACTCGTCCGCTAACTTTAAACCCTTCGAAATACGCGACTCGGAACCACGAGACTCGCGCTTCCAACGCCCCATCACTGTATGTACCATATGAGACGGCACGTCAAGAGCCATCAACAACAACCAACCCTCCTCCACCCTGCACGCGGACTGGGTCTCCGCCATTCCAATAAACGTCGCGTTGTCACAACAGGACAGATACACGAACATATAACCAACAACGTCCCTTATAAATAATGGACAAAAAACAATTCGAAATACGTTCGATTCTGCACAAACTGGCAGGCGTGCACAAAAAAAGGAAACGAGAAGACCCCAATAACCCGCTCGTTGCGTACTGCAACGCTCTCATCATACCACACATTCACGCAGGAACGACTCCCAACATTCCATTCGATAAAATTCAAGAAAACGTATACAATGTTGAAGGCAACCCCCCACACAAATTACTAGAACTACACGCAGACAGATTTGAGTTTATATAAGTGAACCACACTGTACAACAAACATGACTAAAAATATGGACATTGCACTCACATTTATTGCAGTGCTCTTTCTCCCATTACTACCATGTTTTGATTTTGTGCTTACGTGGTGGAAAAAAAAAAAATTAAGCCAACAATACATACCCGCAGTGGCTTCACTCATTATTTTGGGTGTCACATTAGGTTTCTCATTCATGGAGTACAATGAAAGTGTTGTAGATACAGTTGTATTTCTAAACAGGGTACTTTCATTTCTGCTACCGTTAAACCTTACAGCATGTATTGCAAAAAATAAACTAGGACTTTCGAAATTCAGATCCATGTGCATGGAATTTCAAGAGGTGGCGTGGCTGATTAAAGGGTTTGAACCAGATTCAGATACTGCTACAAAAATCTTGGAGAATTTACAATGGCTACCCCTTGGTATTAAACATGACATTCGAGGTGATTTTGTGATCAAAAATGATAATGATAAAAAAAATAATAGCAAGTTTGAGAACAATGTAGACGGAATGATTCAAGATATTCATACAGAAATAAACAAGCTACTTCCTAAAGAACTTCCGAAATCTTTACTCAATAACATGTTCCGAACCATGAACAGAGCGGTTGCCTTACTAAGCGATATTAAAAGTATTCAGGAGTACCTTTTGCCAGATATTTTCTTTGGATTCTTCTACATAGTAGTTGGTGTTTACTTTTTACTGCTTCCATTATCAATTGACGATACCGCAGGAGCGTGCTTCCTGAAGTGTTACGCTCAGCTTTACGTATTCATGGGTATGTTCTTTGTGGGGCTATATATCCAAAATGCATTTCGCTCAAGTTCATTTGGAATTCAAACCGTGAAAAAAATTCATGAAGATCACGAAGCTCATTTTCAGAGTAAGCAGAGTACAGTGGCAAACGGATTATTCAAGTACTCGGACAACCTGTTTACAAAAAGGTATTATTAATACATAGGACGTTTCGAGAATGGAGTGGTTACGCGTAGAGGACGAACACAATCAGGATATGGCACACGAGTATATCGGCGAGCTCATTATAGAAGACGGGTTCAAAGTTAGGTACACGAACGTAGAGGTCTACACAGACAGCATGCGCGAAAAATTTGAATCTTTGTTCAAAAAACAAGGCTACCGCATCAAAGTCAAGTACAACAACACACACGCGTCCATAGAGGTCACTGCCATCAAGCGCAAAACAAAATACTTAGAACTCGCGATGGCTGTCGCAGTTGCATGGGCACTCTATAGAGTATACACTATAAATTAATCCTTTCATTCAAGAATATGTACCATATCTACCTGTGGATTTTCATGCACCCCCTGCTCAGCATGGTCGTGCTCACGCTGAGCCTCCTAACAGCCACGTTTATCGCGTACAAATGCATGCACGGGGTCGAAGTTGTCCCGTGCCTCCTCGTCGCAGGGCTCATGTATATTCTCCTGAGCTAAGTCTATACATCATTTCTCAAATGTATGCATAAGTACCCAAGTAACACTTTAACGCATCTAAAATTAAGGACAATTCTCCCCTCTGGGGTAATATGTAGAGAAAAATATATAAAAAAAAATATATAAAAAAAACATTCTAAATATTACCCCAAAGGGGTAAATTGTCCTCTTTTTTAGATCCGGTAAAGTGTCTATTAGGTACTTATGTCTACAATTTTAAAGTGATGTATAGACTCAGCTCAGGCAATGCATCATAAAGGTGTAATATACATAATTCAGACGTGCAGAACAATGGAATGCATCCTCCAGAAGGGTGAAGTGTTCAAGTCTATTATAGACGCGATCAAAGACTTAAGCAACGACGCGAACATCGACTTTGCACATGATGGGCTGCAGATTCAAGCAATGGACAGTGCGCACATATCGCTTTGCTCGTTGCTCATGCGCACAGAGTTATTCAAGTCTTTCACGTGCCCAGACGCAATATCTCTCGGGATCAACATGAAAACCCTTGCCATGGTGCTCAGCGGCGCTAAGGGAGAACTGCATATGCGGAGCGACGGAGAGACTCTGAAACTAACTGTCCATAAACTGGATGGCGTTGCAGACTATACGCTGAAACTTATGGACATTGACTCTGAGAATTTGGGGTTGCCGGACACCGAGTACCAAACAGTTGCGGTGCTCCCCTCGAACACGTTCGCAAAGGTTGTCAAAGATCTCACGAACTTTTCTGACTCGTGCGCCATACGGATTAGAGATCATTTGCAGATTGGGGTGAACGGTCATATGGGTCAGGTCTCTTGGAAGAGCGGAGAAGAGTGTGCGTGCTCCGTCATCGAACCGATGGACGCGGCGATGTTCAGCATGCGGTACCTTTGCTTCTTCTCCAAGGGGTCTATGGTAAGTAAAAAATGTATTATTGGTGTTTCTCCTAATCTGCCTATGTGTATCACGTACCCCATTGAAGAAATGGGGCACCTGCGCTTTTATCTTGCACCTAAGATGAACGAGTAGACATATACCAAATAGTTTGAAGAATACAGTCTGCTATATCGTCTTTTTTCTTAAGCTTTTCGAAACGTACAAGCGTGTTTCCCTTCAAATGTTTCCGCGCCTCCTCTATCCCAGCTTTTTTGTTCTTATGATGCTTCTTTTTGGACGTTTGAAAGAACCGTTTGACGCTGTGGGGATGCACCTTGACGACCTTGTCCAGATGAAAGCACCTCAGAGCAGTTGCCATCGTCTTCATGCAGGAACGCATCTGATTCTCGACCAGAATCACTTCGGCTTTGTCAAAATATTCCGAGTCGCTCAGCTCCTTCATTCTCAGCACAGGGTCTTTGACTTTTCGAAGGTCCAGTATCTGAAACACCACGAAAGACCGCTTATCCGTGCAGTACACCGTGTAGGCAAAGTTTCTCGTACCTATATCGACGGATACGATCAGCATTTCACAAAGACGACGAGAATAAATAGGAAGTATTTAACACTTGGATTTGGAGTATAATGAATCTAGACGCTCTCGCCTTCAGCATCGAGGAGGTTTCCTACGTGCCGCTGATAGTATTCCTGCAGATTAGACTAGGGCTCTTGCAGCCCAAGTACGTAGCAACAAAAGATAAATCAACCCAGACGGAGAAAAAATCCATTATATGGTCGTACTTTTCCTAGGGCATCCTGAACGCGACCACACTGTCGTTTCGGCGTCTGAACCTGCGCCACCTCCGAAGTAGTTTTCGAAACCAACGCATTTAGTGTACCATTTGTTTTATTAATACTCTATTTAGTCATGCTCTTTTTTTTTAAATGCTCTACGAGCAGATCGTGGCGATTGAGCCGACCACGTGCATAGCGCTCTCCGAATATATGGAACAATCTACCTCCTCCACTGAAAGTATGGAACAGTACCTGAACAAATTCAGAGATATGGTCGGACTGCTCACCGTGCACCGCAGGACGCCTCTGAAGAGCCAGCCTCTGTTTCAGTGGCAGGGCAGGACGAGCGCGTGCTGGAAGTTCGAAGAGCACAGGATCATGCACGCTCTGCACGCGATGATCATGACGGACGCGAAGAAGTGTTTCGATAACTGCGACTACAGGGGAGCTAAAGTTCTTCTAGGTCGCGCGGTGGACGTCGCGAAGGAGATGCTCTTCGTAGACTGGTGCAAGACGCCGGGGGTGCGCGGCATGCCCGAGCTGCAGCTCCCTTACCTAATGTCCGTGCTGTTCCGAACCAAGGGCACGTACTATTTCACGATGCACTCTTTCAAGTCGAACAAAGTGGCTGCCAAGACGGCGTACCAGTACGTAGAGCTGTCTAACTGTCTGTGGAGAAGCAGCGCGGACCAAGCGTACGCGGCAAAGATGAAGGCGCACTACCACTACGCGTTCGCGTGCGAGAGCGACAACTTTAAGGAAATCATCTCGCACAGCACGGCGGCGGTGGGTCTTCTGCAGGATCCGAAAATGCTGGAAGACCACACTGTCTGGGTAGAGCAAAACAATACCGTTCACTACGAAACCGTAGAGGACGTGACGTGCCCGACCATCGGAGTCGAGTTTGCGCTTAGCAAAGTTTAACATGGTGTATAAGCTGTTGCAGCATTGACTGAAAGCATGGACGATGCGTTTATCATATCGCATCTGCAGGAAAAAATTGGGGGTACGTGTCACGTGTGCACGAGCAAGTGCGTGACGCGTCCTCTTCGGGTGCACGTGCACGAGAAAGACGGCGAGCACATTCGCTGGGCTGGAAATAACAAGGCGTGGATGAACAAGAGTACGTTCAAACGGTCCCTCCAGTACGTGTTCGTATGCCAGTCCTCCAGAACCGTACACCACTGCACAAGAGAGTGCGCGCTAGAACCCGTCCCTAATAACGACCATACTCTAGTCTGTCCGGTGAGCGGGGTCCAGTGGGACAACGAGACCGAGGTGGTGCGCTCGTGGAAGCTGACCTCCAAGTGCGTCCCCTGCATCGTGTCGGACAAGAGAGATCCCAACATGTTTTCCAGAGACGTAGACGGCAACGTCATGTCGGACACGCTCAACATAAAAGACGAGTCCTGCAAGCGGACCGTCCACAAAATACTGCGGCTGCTCGTATGCTCCCAGCAGAGGAAAGCGCACGAGCTTGAAAAGTTCAGAATAGGCAAGCAGAACGCGCTCAAGCAGGTGAACAGGTACGCAAAGTACTCTAAAAAGAAGGGGATTGTGAACGCGTGCACTGCCATGAACATATACACGACGGAATGCTTTCGGAGACCAAACTTTGTAAGGATCATGTCCTTGTACGAACCAAAACTCGAGCAGTACACTTCCGACCTGTACCCTATCATCATACGGTTGTGGAAAATAATGTTTAAACCAAGAGTGTTCACTTTTGATATTTTTGTTCCAGCCATGCTGTACATCATGCAGAGGGGCATTCGCGTCAACGAGGTAGAGGTCGTCAAACCCTACAGTGTGCTGGAAATCATTTTACCCGACGCGAATGTGCTAGACGAGTTCGGGATCGTGAAGTCCACGTTCACGCAGACCAAAAACGCCATACGTGCCGCCGTCCGGAATATTTTAGAATCCATGTCTACACAAGATTTAAAAAGTAATTTACATTAATTTTCTCAACGTTTTTATATCTTTATACTCGTCGGCGAGACGCTGACACTCTGAATGGCTTAAAAAACCCCAAACGCCGTCCATGAGGTTCCTTGTACCCCAACGAGGTTGTATGTCTTCAATGTTGTAGCCAAGATCGATGCACAGGCGCACGCGCACGGCAGAAGCCGGGTTTCGTACGCTGTGCCCAACCCACACGCGCTCCCACTTCCAGTCGTTTTTGAAAGCACACTTGACGCTGTACATGTCTACGGGAGTCAGCCAAGGCGCTACGAGGTCGCTGCCCAGCGCCTGAAGCACGCGATCACGGCAGGGTCCATCAAAAGACTGTCCGTCGTCTCTGCGGACTCTCTTTGCAGGTTTGGCACTCTTTTCTGCTGCATAACCATCAACTGTAGTCGGTTTATTTCCGAGAATAAATCTTGGCGACTTGCAGCGCTCATCTTTGTATTTGCGTTTAACTGACTTCGTAAACTCTGCAAAGTTCTGCCAGTTTTTCGGTGAATAATTCTCTTCCAACTTGCGTAGCGCGTGTTCTCCTCCTGTAAACCCTCTCTTAAACAAGCCTCGCTCCATGCAGTTAAAGACGGATACGTGTGGGTAAATAGCGTCTTGTTCGGTTTGGAGCCTGTCAGGATGACCGTATGCAGTATGTGACCACCATGCCCCACGCAGCCGGTAATCTGATTTCGTTTGAACGTAAAATGGATGGTATCGCCTACGGAAACGAGTCCCATATTGAGCAGCTGTTCCATGAGTCATTCTGAGTGAACGCTCTACTTAAAGTACACCATTATGGACGCAGCCGAGAGGAGCCGACCGTTCGCGGCACGTAGACGTGAATTATATCCGTTCCGTCGCCGACCACCTTTATATTGTCGCCTTGCACGTCGTACGTGTACGCAATCCAGTTGCCCAAGCTCACCGAATCGAACATCGAGCTCACCACGTGCTCCACGACGATGTCGCCGTCCAGCAAAATAGAGAAACGGGTGTGCTGTTTCGTCGTCACAAACGTAAACGGAACGTCCAGTTTTTTTAGGTCCGAGTCCAGATACGCCTGCAGATTGCACCTGCCGATGACGTCCTTGATCGTGAAATCCCCCGCGGGGACACGAAAAACGCCGTCCTTTCCGGCGGACGAGAAGGGCACGCCGCCGATCTCGTACACAGACTCGCACGACTTGGGAACGATGACGACGAAAGTACCCTCCTTCACCTCGGAGTTGCAGCGCACCACGTGCCTGTCCGCCCGACAGGGAAGTTCCTTAATCTTATGCACGAATTTGACGGTCGTAAACAACCACCTGAACCCGATAAAGACGAGCGGAATAAGCAAAAGCATCGCCGGATAAAAAGACCAGCGTTTGACCTCAACCTCCTTTACCTCCTTCACCTCCTTCACCTTCACCTTCACCGCCGGCTTGAGCACCGGGAGCTTCAACGGCTTTGCTCTGAAGACGAGCTTCGGAACTGACATTTAGCATTCGTCTCCGCATTATATAGGGTACCGAGACGCGCATAAATGTGCAAGCATATCGCCGTGCTTCTCATGGGAGCTGTCTTCGCCTTCATGGTCCCGAAACAGTCGCACTGGACCTTTCAGGGTAGAGCGCTGCCAAACACGACGATGGTTTGGTACCCAGAACATACCCCGAAACCAGGCATGTGCCACATTCACTTTTGGGGAAACGGTACCGTACGAGTAGACGGACACACCATGGCAGTAGACCAGCATAGGTACATGTTCGTGTACGGAGCTTTGCCCAAGGTAGAGTACACGTCCGCGTACACACCTCTTAAAGCAGAACTACATCTACACGTATAAACTATACGTTACACACACAAATGTTCCCCTTGCCGGAGGCACCAGAGGAAGTCGTCAAGAAGTGGCAGGGCGTGCACCTCAAGGGGCTTGATCAGCTGACCGGATTCCACATCGTATGGTGCGGCAACCCCGCGAACGGATGGCTCACAAGACACTCTGTGAAGCCAGAGCACGTGTTCGTGCTAAAGAGGGGGGATCAGTTCAAGTACGCGATACACGACGACGGGGGGTTTCAGGAACTTCAGGAGAAGTGGTACACCAAGTGCTTTGGGCGCGTCGAGACGATTCCAAGTAAGAATCTAGTCACGATTAACGTACGAGGAGTGTACATAGATATTCCGTTCCTGCCACAAAGCCTGTACAATAGGAAGATGTCCACGAAGAAGCGTAAAAAGAAACACAGAATAGCGCACGCGACAACGTACCCCACGTGGAAGCACGTCGAGGGGGACACAATTCATCTCAAGGTTGCGAGCGAGTTCAAAGACCTGTTCGACAGAGCGGACGCGGGAGAAATCACGCTGCAGGACCCCTTCGAAGGGTACATGACGATGGAGGAGATAAAGAAGAGCAAGACAGGGAAAATGGCGTTCAGAACAGTTGCAGGGTTTGTATACTACCACTGCAGAGATAACTTAGGATATCCAATAGATATTAATCCATGATTTTAATCCATGATTTTAATTAACTGTGTATCGTACTCTAACGCATTTATTTTAGTGCAGCATATCGGGCATACTGTGGACACGAAACAACCCACGTGCGTGATCTTAGAACCACACGTGCAGCGGTGCACAGTATACTTCCCCCGCTTTGTAAGACTTCCGAAAGACTCGCCGCAGGAAAAACACTTGGGCTCCACCTTTGAAGGGTTCGGCAAATGCGGACGCTCCGCAGACGGTAAGTACTCCTCCACCACTCTCATGAATTTCTTAGGTCCGCCGTGTTCCCCAAACCACCGCGCACCCGCCTTTGTCTTAAACGCGTGATAGGTCATCAAATCCTGCCACCAAGCGTGCATCTGCTTTACAGAACCATGATCAGACTCACGCATTAAAGACTCACCATACTCTAAATTACCACGAGTACCATTCTCGGGGGTAAACCCCAACATACGCAATCTACTACAAACGGAGAGGTACACCTTGATATTTTACGGGAGATGGCGTTTCAATTTTCTGTTCATATTTTTGGTTTACTTCGACAATTTTTTTGTTTTTTTGCTTTTCACATTTGTCTTTTACTTGTTGTTTTACATTTTTAAGTACTGGTTCGTCAAATTTTTGTAATGCGTTGGTAATATCTTCAGTAGTAAAATTATTTTCCTCTAAAAAATTACGAATATATTCTTTCGCAGCTTTTTCATCTGCTTCCAGTACGCTAAGACCAATGTTATCTATATTAAGCATTAAAATTGGGTTATCTATGAGATATTGAAATTTTATTAATCTTTTAATTTTTTGTTTAGATTTGTCAAAAGTGTCACTATTTGATTTTTCCTTTATGATTTTGTTAATTATTTTATAATGATTACGTAGGTAAACGTGCCATAATCTTTCATTTTCGCTTACTAATCTTTCATTTTTGCTTACTGTCTTATTCTCTATTTGCTCTTTGGTTAGTGGTACATCTTGATATTTTGCATTAAAATCATCTAGTCTTTTTTCCGCACTGTAATATGCTGTACGTTTGTTTCCTTTTTTTTGATAATTTTTCTCATTCTTCCATGCTGCTTTCTTTAGTCTCACGTCTTCTTCTAAACGTTTTTTTGGATCGGCATGGACTGCAGATTTGACTGCAGATTTGACTGCAGAGGCTGCCGATTTAACGCGTCCAAAAAAAGTTGGCATTTACCTACACATCATACATATTTATAGTCGGAGTACATCTTGATAATTATTTCCAGCAGCTTTAGCAGCAGCTTGAGCAGCAGCTTGAGCTTCTTTTATCCGTGCCACCTTCTGTGCCGTAGCATTTTTAAATTTGACTTCGGATGTATCAAAAATTAACTTATATGTATCATTATAGTCCTTAATTAATTTCTTTAATATGTTTTTTGTTGCTTCGAGTTCGTCAAATGCAACAAGAATGATAGTTTTATCAGCGTTTAAATAATCTTGAATACAAACATCAAGTGATTTTTTTAATTTAACAATTAATTTTAGTTGTCGCTCGGCAGCGGCAGAGAGTTCGTCAATTGATTCATGGTAAGCCATTTACAAACCATGCCTCTATATTTATACCTCTTCAGGATAGATCATGTCGATAAGCGTGTCGATGCGCGCCAGCATCGTGCGGTCGTTCTCGTACGTTTTCTTCAGAGATTCCAGCCCGTGGCGAGATTTCTCGAGCTGCTCCCGCATGCCCGGCGTC
>Ga0257110_1000326_pt1 | contig 24496 bp, 23 predicted proteins | sample LP_taG_7_FD_190184 | JGI IMG/M metagenome (GOLD analysis project Ga0257110, IMG submission 190184) | Marine microbial communities from Northeast Subartic Pacific Ocean, Canada - LP_J_2015_P26_10m | ecosystem: Environmental > Aquatic > Marine > Oceanic | place: Canada: Northeast Subartic Pacific...
TAGGAAATGTTACAGATATGTCTGGTATGTTTAAAAATGCAACACAGTTCAATAATGGTGGTTCAGAAGGTATTGATAATTGGAATGTTAGTAATGTTATTACTATGGCAAGCATGTTTGAAAAAGCCGCTGCTTTCAACAATGGTGGTGCCTCATTAGATAATTGGGAAAGAGTCGCCAACGGCGTCGACCCCGCCTCAACACTAGCAAATATTAACAATATGAGCTCTATGTTTAAAGATGCTTCAAATTTTAATCAAAATATTAGCAATTGGAATGTTAGTAATGTTATTACTATGGCAAGCATGTTTGAAGGTGCCGCTGCTTTTAATCAAAATATTAGTAATTGGGAGAGAGGAAAGTATGACGACGGCATTACAGTTAAACTTGCATCAACACTAGGAAATGTTACAGATATGTCTGGTATGTTTAAAAATGCAACACAGTTCAATAATGGTGGTTCAGAAGGTATTGATGGATGGGATGTTAGTAATGTTGAAACTATGAAAAGTATGTTTGAAGGGGCGGTTAATTTTAATCAAGGAGTTAATCCAGGATGGAATGTTGGTAATGTTATTACTATGGCAAGCATGTTTGAAGGTGCCGCTGCTTTTAATAAGAAATTAAATGCATGGAATGTTGAAAAGGTTGAAGATATGTCTGGTATGTTTAACGGTGCGTCCAATTTTAATCAGCCACTACATAATTGGAATGTTGGAAAAGTTGAAAATATGAGCGAAACATTTAAAGATGCCCCCATGTTTGATCAAGATATTAGTAGATGGGATGTCAGGAATGTTTTAAATATGAGGAAGATGTTTGCTATAGAAAATGCTGATAAACCTGGAAGTTTTAATCAAAACTTAAGCTATTGGGGAAGTGATACATTTGATAAAAATGTTGATTACACTAGTATATTTTCAAGTAATGGTACGCATAATCACAAACTTGTAACACATCATTTTGCTGTAAATGATTTACATCACGGAGGAAGTCCTGCAAAAAAATGGCATGAATTGAATTGGCCTGTTAAAAAATTGACGGATGGAGATGACAAAACACTCGGTTCTTTAAGGTGGGCACTTAAAAAATGGTTTGATGAGGACGAGAAAAAGGCCTCCAGCGATTCGCCTTTCGGAGGGTTGGGCGAATATAGAGAATATGGTTCTATAGAAAAATGGAATACCAATCTGGTTACTGATATGATTTTATTATTTGAGATGAAGAAGAACTTTAATGAAGATATTAGTAATTGGGACACATCAAATGTTGAACGCATGGAATGGATGTTTTTGGGTGCCGAAAATTTTAATCAGGATATTAGTAAATGGAATGTTGGAAAAGTTGAACTTATGTTAGGAATGTTTTTTGCTGCCAAGAAGTTTAATCAGGATATTAGTAAATGGAATGTTGGAAAAGTGAGAGAGATGGCGGGAATGTTTTGGGGTGCCACACGATTTAATAATGGAAGTGTAAAGATGTACCCAGACGCTACCAAGCATCCATTAAATAACTGGAATACTTCATCTCTTTGGAATATGGAATGGATGTTTCGGGATGCAATTGAGTTTAATCAAGATATAAGCGAATGGAACATCCAACCACAGGATCAGGCAAATCGGTCTACTAGGATGACAGGAATGTTTTGGGGGGCAAAGAGGTTTAATGAAGATATTAGTAAATGGAATGTTAGTAGAGTTGAAAATATGTCGCAATTGTTCAAAGACGCAGAATCATTTAATCAAGATATTAGTAACTGGACTGTTAGTAAAGTTACAAATATGTCAGAAATGTTTATGGGTGCAAGTAATTTTAATAAGAAAGTAAATGCATGGAATGTTGAAAAGGTTGAAGATATGAGTATGTTATTTTACAGAGCTCAAATTTTCAACCAACCGATTGACAAATGGAATGTCAGTGCAGTTAAAAATATGTCTGGCATGTTTGGATTTGCTGTTAATTTTAATCAAGATATTAGTAAATGGGAAAGGGAGAACATAACAGATACTGATAACAAGATACTTGAACCAGCATCAACTATGGGAAATGTTACAAATATGTCAGGCATGTTTTTATCAGCATTTAAGTTTGACCAAAATATCAGTAAATGGGATACTGGAAAAGTTAAAAATATGGCATCAATGTTTGAAGGCTTTAATTATGATGAGTTTAGGAATTTGCTGTATACATCGGATGAGGGAGATGCGTCGAGTGCAACATCGTTGTTGCGTCGAGACTTATTTATGGAAAGACTATTAAATGCTACAGAATATACACTGTTTAAAGAATACGAGGCGCTCCCTCCGACGAAGCCGCCTGCTTTCGTATTTTTAAAAATGGCGAAACTATTATTAAATACCGGTGACTTCAACCGATACAACGATGCATATGAGACCGCCAAAGCGAAACCAGGCTACAGCGAAAGTCAATCAATAAGCGAAGGAGAAACAGCTGTAAATGTCAATCGAACATCGGGGACACCAAATCCTTTAGCTAATGAATACGGTCTTATATTCAATCAAGATATTAAGGGTTGGGATGTTAGTAAAGTTGAAAATATGGAAAAAATGTTTAAAAATGCAAATAAGTTCAATAGAAATCTTTACGATTGGGATGTTAGTAATGTAACTAATATGGAATCTATGTTTTATTCATTCATTCATAATAGTTCATTGTTTCTAAGACTCTACAATCATGGCGATTCATCTAACAAGGAAAGACAAATAATTAGTACCACCGGAACGCCTTTCGCTGCTAGCGGTGACACTTCCATAAGCGTGGAGAAATGGAAAAAATTATATTGGAGTTTATTAATACCTTTGACTAATGGGACGGACACAATGGAAGGGTCATTAAAATGGGCAGTAAAAGAATGGTTTACTAATGAAGCTAATTTTGATATGGTCTCTGATAAATCACACGGTACTATAGATTATAGAGATTATGGCACTATACAAGAATGGAATACTAAAGATATTACTGATATGTCTGAGTTATTTAAAGACAATAAAGATTTCAATAAAAATATTAGCAATTGGGATGTTAGTAACGTTACTACTATGGAAAGCATGTTTTCTGGCGCAGAGAGTTTTAATCAAAATATTGGAAATTGGGAGAGAGAGCAACAACCTGTGGCTGCTAGACCCGCCGCGACTCTTGCAAAGGTTGAAAATATGGCTCATATGTTTAAAGATGCAAAAGCGTTTAATCAAAATATTAATAATTGGAATGTTGGTAATGTAAAAACAACAGCATATATGTTCTCAAATGCGCGAAACTTTAATAATGCAGGGTCCGACTTAAATACATGGCAGTTTAATTCAAATACAAATTATGAAGGAATGTTCAATAAAGCAAAAGCTTTTAACCAGCCTATTAATAGTTGGTTGAATACGGCTCCGAGCAATATTAAGAATGATGATAAAATATCCTTTAAAGAGATGTTTAAAGATGCTTTAGTATTCAATCAAAATCTTACAGATTGGGTTGTAGAAACTGTTAAAGATATGAGTGGAATGTTTATGAGGGCAGTTGCTTTTAACAATGGTGTAACGGCTAATACTGATAAAATTGGAAATAGAAATGGATGGTTATACGAAGGTTATGTAGATGATACGAAAACAAAGAAAATATTTATTAGTAAGTGGGAATGGGATGTACAAAATGTAGAAACAATGAGTCATATGTTTTTTGGAGCATGGTCATTCAATCAAACCCTCACTCATTGGAAATATCAAAATGTTTTTACATTTACCCCTCCTTGTAAACTAAAAGATACGAGTTATATGTTTTATAATGCAATTAATTTCAATAATGGTTATACACATGGATTGTATAATCCTCCACCAGAAGATGATGAAAGAACAATGACAAAAGATATATTCACTGAAGATGGCGATAGAATAGCTGGGGGTGCATTCGCCGATGGATATTGGCTATTAAATATGACTCAAGTAACAGATGCAAGTTATATGTTTGCAAATGCATATGCATTTAATAGTGACACATTTTACTTTACTCCAATGAAAGATGTTATAGCAACTCTTGATTATATGTTTCATAATGCTACAAGTTTTGAGACTGGATTACTAGAAGGATATCTTCCTGGTGATGCAATTAAGTCTCCACAGCCAGGTCCTAGTGGATTTTTTGCAGAAGTTTTAGATTTAAGGATAAATGTTGGAACTCCCGAATATACCGTTCGCATTGCTAATGGTTATCCGACTTACAAAAATATATTATATTTTTCAACCGATTTTACAATGAATACAGTAAATCCATCTCGAGCATTCGTTGATTCTTTAGTGACTTCTACATCTGAAGAGATAAATTATCAAACAACCCTTATTGCTGCCTCAGCTAAAACGGCAGGTATAGAGCCTACTAACTTCGCTCAGGATATTACAACTGGCTTAATTGACACTGTAATTTCAGGATTTTTCGGTGCTTTTACCAGTTTATTTGGATAATAGTAGCTAATTTTAATTAAATAAAATTATAAATAATATTTCTGAAATAATAAAAATATTATTTACCAAAGGTATTCATGACTTAATATTTTTGCATTAAAATATCCTTTTGATTTTTTGCGTTCTTTTTCAATAGCTTTCGATCTTAGAGGCGTGCCACTATGTCTATTAAAGTAATTTCTCATCCTTTTTCTAGTGCCATGATTTTTATATGTGTATAACCCTAGAGGAACACGATCTTTGTATTGTTGATAATCAGCTCCTCCAAAATCTATATGTCTTATTTTTTTAGTTTTATAATCCCTAACAAATGCTCTATATTTCTTTCCATTAATAGGTGACTTTTCAAATCTAACAATCTTTTCTTTCATTCTATAGCCTCCAAGCTGAACTTTTTTTCTTTTTGTATATTTTTTAGGATTTTTTGCCAATATTATTGCTTTACTGTTTTTCTTACAACCTTCAAGTAATATATATTTATCAACACGTGATGCAGGGCCTCCAGAAATAGCACTATATAATCGCGCGTATCCCCATGAATGAGGTGTTTGGTTTGGTCTTGAGCCAGAAGAATAATAAGCACCCATGCCTTTTTTAATTATTTTCTTTAAAGCTGACTTTTTACATTTTGTTGCCTTAACTAGCCGCTTAAGAGTAATTTTTTCATGGTTTTTAATTTTGTATTTTTTTCTAAGATGAGTTTCCCATCTAGATCTTTTAGACTTATATCCAGATATTTTTTTTCTTGTATGATATTTCCCTTTTTTATACATTTTTCTAGACTTGATTAATTCTTTTTTCTGCAGTTTTTTACCTTTTTTATTCAAGGATTTAGGCACATAATGTTGTGGAACTACTTGCATTACTGTAATTTAAATATATTAAATTATTTTTTTGTCATAATTGTTATAAACTCAAAATAATTATCGGTCAGTGTATTTGTGGGTGTTCTAGGTATTTTTTCTTCAAGATCTATAACTCTATCATCTTCTATATCACTGCCAATATCTAATGTGTAATTAGTAAAACTATTCTTTTTTTTAATTTTTTCTTTCTCTCCTTTATTTCTAATAAAATCTACATAATCTTCTATAATATCTTTTATTTCTTTTTTAGCATTACATTTGGTTCCCTCCATTTATTATAATAATTTACAAAAAATACTATGATATAAACTCAATAATAATAATATAAATAATCAGAATGTATTATTATTTTCTAGTATAACACGGCTTTGTAATATATTCAGTCATGTAATGATTCAGGTTTTTGTATTTTTTTAATAATGAAAAATCTTTTGTACTTTTTTTTACCAGACTTAGTGTATCCATCCGATTTACGTATAGGTTTTAATGTATAGTTGCACGTTTTTAATATCTGTCTTAAGATATTTATTAGAGGCCATTTTTGATTATTTTTTGCGGTCTTCTGTAAAGATGTCATGTAAGAAGATGAATAAATTGCTTTTAACTCTGGTATAAAATCAAGTATAGATTCATATTTTTTATCACTTAATAAAGACTCGCGTTCAATATATGTGTTATTTAGATCAGCTAATTTTTCGCACGAAATATCGCATTTATTAAAAAAATCCACTAATATTTTCTCTTTGTCAATATCCATGTACTTGATACATAAGATTATAATGTCTTGCAAAAATAAACGCAAAATTGAACCATTTTTGATTATATTTTTATAAAATACAGAATATAATACAAAGATGCAAAACTCTTTAATGATCAATATTACTAGCAATGAGTCAAAACTAATGATGCAACGTGGTGCATTCAATATGACATATGAAACATTAGCGTTATTTTATAATACCACTGTCAATGATGCTAAAGAAAAGATATATTGTGTTGCTAGAAAACTTAAGCAAAACGGTGCGACAATTAAAAATATCCAATCTATGTTAAAACTTACAAACGATGAGGTTGAAGGGGAATTAACTAATAAAAGTATTAATAATCATGAGTTGATGATTTTGAAATTGCAGAATGAAAATACAAATCTTAGACTCGCTCTAGCAGAAAAAAAAATTAACGATCTTCAAAAGATTATTGAAAATATGAAATAATCTTTTAAAGATCCGGAATATCATAGATGCCTTCTGCATTTTTTTTCCATTTACCAATTATCCTAGGTTTTGTACTTCCGGATATGATATCTCCTGGCATATAAACATTATGATTTGCATCAATATAATAATGTATTCCTTTAATTATCTCAACCCATACTTCAACCTTTTTCATTTGTGGAACAGTTTTTCCTTTATTATTTATAACTCCATGTGGTTGTTTATTGCAATGAGTTCCACAAAACTTACAAGACGCTTTTTTTCTCCTCGTACATTGACCACCATCTGCAATGATCGCATTACATCTTTCAAACAATGGAATCGGGTTTGTTGCGCGCCGCCGTTTTTGAAAATCCGATTTTTCGAGCTTAAGACTAGGGTGATCATAAATGAATCTCATAAAATCTCCTAATACCTTTTCATCAACAAGCGAAAACCCTTTATTCTTTGTAACCCAATCTTTTATTTGATTCTTAAAATCTACCTGATAATTATCGATTTTTTTTGTGATGCGTCGTTCCATAATATTATTTATGAATATATTTAAAGAAATACATTTAGTTCAATTTTATTTAAATATATTTCTTTCAAGCTTAAAGAAACTTTACTTCATTGGGATATCGTCTAAAAATGTAATCTTCCATGGCGCAACTAAAACACCGTGTTTTTCTTTGCACGTAAAATATTTGTGGTTTTTTATAGTACCATTATTTTTACCAATAGGTTTATCTAATTCAACACCACACCTTTTTGAATTATCAATATTGTGATTTCCATAAAATAATAATGTCCCAGGAGATGAGTATCCATCTACATAAACACGTCTTCCTATAGAAGATACGCTAAAATTATGTTTATGTTTTAAAGTGTCCAACGAATCACTAGAAGCATTTGATAAAACTTCTATTTTTTCACTAATTTCATCTTTGGGATCAACATCGTTGTCATTAACATCGTTGTCATTAACATCGTTGTCAATATTAATATCATCTTCATTATGAGGTTCATTACTAATTATTTCAATAACAACATCATCATTATTTGTTGTATCTCTTTCTTCGTCTTGCTCTTCATTTTGGTTAGACATTTCTTTAATCTCTAAAACAATATTTTTATTAGAAGTATTTGTTTGCATTGATGAAACCTTATTTAAAATATTATCTAAGACAAGCTTAGTTTCGGCATTTATAAAATTATTACTAATAACGTTTCTTATAGTATCTATGTCTGTTGAAGGTGTCTTAATTTCAATAATTTTATTTTCAATTTCTATCATTTCAATTTCTTTTTCTTTATTAGCCTGATTATTTTCTCTAGAAACTTCTATGTTATCTTTTATTTCTAAATCATGATTTGCAATTCCTAAAAGTAATTTTATATTTAGTATCAATCTCGTATAATAATCATAGTAATCATTGCTAAATGATCGTAAATAGTTGTAAAATAAATCTAATTTAGACTGTAATATTTCACTTGCAAACATTTCACTATGAACTAGGTTGTTAATATTTAATAATTTATCTTTTTCATTATTTTTATTTTCATTTGATTTGCATTCTAGATAACATTTTAATATCTGCAAGCATTGATCTATACAATGCTTAATATTTGTACTTGAATTAATAGAATATATCACCTTCTTATCTAAATGCTTATAGAGCTTAAAATTATAGGAAAATAATATATGATTTGAAACCGATTTATCACTTACGTTATTGGAAGTGTATTCTTTTACGCTATTATACAAAGTTGAATAATCATAATACATTCTATTGTCAAATGATTTTAATTTGCGGTTTAATTGATAATAATCTTTTTTAATGACATCTATTTTAAAAAATAATGTATCTAAAACAAAGTTATAGTGTTGTTTATTATTTTTAGATAGAAGTTTCTTGTGAAACTCGTTAAGAGTAATTATTTTATATTTTACTTCATCTAAAATATGAATAGCGGATTTTCTTTGGGAAAGCATATCAAGAAATCTTTTATCGATATCGTTGTGCTTAAACATAATATTTTAGTATATTGTGTTTAAAAAATATTTTTTGTGATATTACGATAAAAGAATATAAAACATAATAATATATGAAATACATATAATGAACAATAAAAATACAAATTGGAATGATGAAACAGAAAAGATATTAATTGACCTTGCTGACCAAGCAATGTGTTATAATTGGATGCATAATGAAGCTCATACTGATTATTCTAAAAAGGCTGCATTATTTACAATCCCAACAATTATATTATCAATTAGCTCGGGAACGATCAATTTTTCTAGTAGCAGAATAGAAGAAAATTACAGAGAATATCTTTTCCTCTGTATAGGTATTGTAAATATTATAACCGGTCTTTTAATAGTGCTGCAAGAAGCATGTAAAATACATAGTAAAAATGAATCGCATCGCATTGCAACAATATCATGGGATAAATTATATAGAAATACTAAAATTGAGTTAGCTAAACCACCTAATATGAGGATTCCTGTTATAAATATGGTGAATATTGTACAAAATGAGTTTAATAAATTAATAGAAGTAAGTCCTGTATTAGGTAAAAATATTATTAATAGATTCAATAAATCATTTCCAAATAAAATTAATAAATTGAATGATAAAAACCGTGCATATTTAGCAATAACAAAACCGGAGATATGCAATGTATTAGTCTCAGTATCTAATAGTGTTTATAATACAAAAAAAATATTAGATAAAGAAGTAAAAGATAAAATCGAGGATATTATAAAAAAATTTAAAATTGTTAGTGGAAGAAACCCAACCCCATCTGAAATTATAATAGAATCTGATAATGCAATCGCATTAGAAATTGTAGAAAAATATCTTAGAGCGAGAAATGTATCGGATGAAGATATGTCTATAAATAACTACAGCAATTATGTAGAAGACTTTTCGGATGACATTTTTGCACAAAATGCAATAATTTATGACGAAAGTGATTATGAATAATATTTATCCGTCGCTCAATCCCAATGATTTAGGTAATAATTTATTTCCTGAACTTGAACCACTATTATTTAATGAATAAGTTGTAGGATCAAAAATGTTTATTTTCCTAGTAGGTAAAATATTCGCGAATAAGAGTATTACTGCAATATAAAACATATAAACTCCATATGTTGAAAACTTAATTTCAAAAAATTGCATAATGGCGGTCATTATATAAATACCAGCATAAATACCTAGAATAGTAAATAGTAAATTAGTTAAACGCGACATATATATTAGCGAAACATCATTTTTTCTATTATTTTACATATATAAAATATTTTATACATGTAATAGCAATGAAAAACATTATTAATTTAGAAAATCCTTCTAATAATAAATATATAACTTATGAAAATCCTTCTAATAACATTTTATTATTTGGAAATAAGCCTAAAAGAGTTTTAAAAAAACCTTTAAAAAGACCTTTACAAAAACCTTTAAAAACTGCGCCCACGAATGTAAATAAATCTACTAATACTGATAAAAAAATATATCACGATAAAGGTTGTCAAACAATTTTTACAACAAACACCGAGATTGGAGTATCAACTAAAGATTTAGCGAAATATATTGAAACTTATAAAATTAATCTTATGCTAAATATTGATAAAACTAAAAAAGATGAATATAAAAGAAAGATCGCTGAAATACATGGTAAAACATTAAATGTCGTTGTAAATGATGAGTAAATGTTTATTCAATTGTATAATTACTTATGTCGTAATCTTTTTGCTTTTTATATATCACATTTTCTGTGTCAATATAAACATAAGACATTGGGTATTGTTGTTTATCTTCTTTAACAATAATTTGTGGGTCTAAAGTAATAGTTTTATCTTTTAATTTAATAACATTCATAGGTTGATATACAGAATCGTAAAATTGTGTCCATTTGCCATCAGCATCTCTTGTTTTTTTTGTTTTTCTTGCCATTTCGCTAGTTTCATATAATTCAATAGAAACTAGTGAATTGTCGTCTGGGTCATCTGGCCGATCTAAAAATATAGTACTATTTCCCATAAATAAAACAAACTTTACAATGCCTCCTTTCTTCCATATTGGTGTATTTTTTCTCGTAAGTTTTAATTCCCCAATAACTTTTTCTTTGTAATTACTGGTAATACAAGCATATCTCAGTGCTCTATTAAATGTTCCAAAATAATAATATGGTCCTAATGATGCAGTTGGAGGTTGTGCAAAATCGCCAATAACAGTTGTAGATGCAATGCGTTTGTAATAATTTCCATAATAACCTATTGCGGGTGTTTCAATAATATCCATATTTCCATCATAAAGATATAAAAAATCAGAATTATTTATAAAAAAATCCGTAGTTGCATTAGAAACTATAAAATTATATGTTTCTTTGTAATTAATTATTTCACTTGACAAAACCTGGAGATATTTTGTTTTACTAGTAATTTTCACTGGATTTTCTAGTTGTTCTATTTGAAAAAATAAATATACTTCCTCATCGGTCTTATACCACCCCTGATATTGATATTCTAGTGTTTGTTCTGGAAATATATTTATATCTTTCAATAAAACCTTGTGATTTTTTTTATATTTTTTTTCAATAAATGAAAGTTTATTATCTTTTTTTTCCAATAAGAAAAGCAAAAACGGTTTTAAAGAATTATAATCTATGCTGTAAATTATTATTTTAACATCCTGGTTTTCATTTAATGGTATTTCTTCCATACTCATTTTATCTTCTCCCACATAAGACCATACATCAACTTCTTCTAATGCATCAGACAAAACACCAACATTATCTTTTTGTATGGAAGTGAAATTATCTACGGAAAAGTCTATATCCACACTTTCTGGCATTGGTGTATAAGTATTTAATTTTCCAAAATGTTTTTTAATTTTAGTACGTGTTTTATTATTAAGCATGTATATAAAACACGTGCTATTTTATTTAACTGTTTTTACTTTTTCTTGCCTTTTAGTCGGATGTTATCTTTAATTTTTACATCTCTACTATCCAGTATATATTCTGCTAATTTATCACGAGCATCATTAGTAGGTTCATTTTCATAAAACTTTGACAAGCATGCAATTAAATGTTTTTTGCTTAATGGTGCTTTTATTTTATTTTGAGAATAAATAAGTTTGCCATCATTTATATTAAAACAATCTATTTCGTTTGTTTTCATTGTTTCAACCAATAATGCAGTCAAAGCTTTCTTTTTTTCTCTTCTATTTTTTATTTCACCTCTTAAAAGTTTCATTTCCTTATCTATTGTAATCCATTCTTTAATATTAGTTAAAAGAGCTTCTTTAGTATCAACCATCGTGTGTATATTAATATAATATCATTTTAAACTTTTTACAAATATTTACTTTTTATAAAATGATTCTTTCAATATGAGATCAATTAAATCTGCTTTCTTTTTTGGAATCTTCAAATTATATGTTTTAGGAATGAGTTCTGTTAATTCCTTGCATTTCTTTTTAAATAGCTCTGGATGATTTGATTTATTTTCCAAATCTCTTTTTTCATTAATGATGCACCTGTGGTGTTTTTCACAAAATGTACCATTTACATCGTCATATGCATGATTAGAATTACAAGGTTCTCCTTTTCTTTTTCCACGCTTCATAACAAATCTACATGTTCTATGCGGAATATGTTTATTTTTTGAAGTAACTCCTGTAACCCCAGATTCAGAGTTTAACTCAGTTTTGATAGTAGGCAATAATCCATAATTAATGGACCTACAATAAGGACATCGTATCTCATATTTATTTAGCTTACGTTGATTATCATACCTGTTATAATTATATTTTGATGTAAATATTTCATCAACTAAACACTTATAATTAAACTTGTGTCCGCAAAGAAGAGTAATATAATTTTTCGTTAATGGTGTTTTTGTTAGCATACAAATATTTTCATCATTGCAGATCGAAGTCTCATCTTCTAACTCTTTCCAAAAATCAAAGTTATCTTCAATTATATAGTTCATATAATATAACAAATTATCTTATCTTTATGTATATTAACACATGACCAAAAAATTATGGGGAAATGCCTGCTGGTATTTATTTCACACATTAGCATTTAGATTGAATGATAAACATAAAAAAGAAATCCCGAATATTTTAAAACACTTTTCTAATTTATGCAGTAACTTGCCATGTCCTAGTTGCGCAAATCACGCAACTTATCTTATAAAAACACTAAATAAAGAAAATGTTAATAATAGAAATACGCTTATCAATATGTTATTAGAGTTTCATAATAAAGTTAATAAAAATATTGGAAAACCATTATTTACAAGAAAACAACATGATGAAATGTATAAAAATGCTAATTTAAAAAAAATATTAAAGAACTTTCATAATGTTATGAAATTAAACTTGGGCCAAACAAGAGCGATGGTTTATACGCTCTCTAGAAGAAGATGCATTGACAGCATCTGCAAATATGTAATAAATAATATGCATATTTTTTCACATTAAGCAGCACCGTTTGTAACTAGTTGTCCATTTTTATAAACGGCGCATTTAAAAGTTTGTTTTTTTGGCTTACTGCATACAACCGCATTGCTTTGCATTTCATCATAATACAGCAACTCATCATATCCTAACCCATGAAACATATAATACCATCCAGCACCTCCAAGCAAACCTACAACTATTCCCAATACAACTCCCATGGGTGAAGTGCATTTATTTGAAACTCTTGCAACTGAATCTATTGCAATAAGACCACATAATGTTGCGATAACCGCATAATTTATTGTACTATGATTTATCATTGGAAGCAACAAGTAAATAAATGTGAAGGCCAAAAATAATGATGTTGGCGAAGGTGTTTGAAATTGTGAAATAAACGGGAGTTCTATTATATTACATGTCAATGGAGCATCATCAGGAATCTTATCTTGAAATGCATTCATTAAAAATATATTTAAAATGGTTGTTATTAATACACCAGCCAAGTAAATAATTCCTTTAATATTTTGATTAACAATTGTAAGCATAATCATAAAAAATCCGATAAGCAATGGTGAGAGTGCAGATATCACATAAATTAAATTAGAAATAGTAAGTTCGATGCCCGCCATAATATATATAATTAGTGAATATATTATTGCGATATTAATGTGAATTAAACAAATATGATGTCCAACACTTCATCAATGGTCTCAATCATTTGAAACTCAATACCATCTACAATTTCGTTATCAGAATACTTTTCCATAAACTCATCAAAATCTTTTTTATTTTCCTTTGGAAACAAGAAAAGTTTTACTCCGGCGGTTATACCTCCTAAAATCTTTAAATCCAATCCACCTATAGCAGTTACCTTTCCTTGAAGGCAAATCTCTCCTGTAATAGCTATGTCGCTTCTTATTTTTTTGTTTGTAAATAAACTGTATAATGCACTAGTAATAGCTGTCCCCGCAGAAGGACCATCTTTTGGCGTTGCTCCTTCTGGAACATGAATATGTATCCCCTGACATTTAAAAGTTTCCATGTCTTTTATTGTTTTCTCCAAAATATCTGGTTCATTTTTTATTGCTAGTTTCCATGCAAGTGTTTTTGCCACAGTCATGCTTTCTTTCATAACATCCCCTTGCATACCGGTTAATTTTAAATCTAATAATGTTCCTGACGGATAAAGTGATACTTCTATTGGCAAAACGCCTCCTTGTCCCATAGCATTTGCCCAAAGACCGCTTATCAAGCCAACATTTGCTTTATTGTGTGTATATTTTACCCGCATTTCATGTCTCTCTTTTAAATATTTGTATTTAATATCTTCTTGCGTTACTGTAATCGGCAATTCATATTTTTTTGTTTGTTGCAAAACAGTAAGATTTATCTCTCCAATAATTTCAAATAAGAGCTCTTTCAATTTCCTAACACCCGGCTCACATGTGTATTGTTCAATAACATACTTTACTACTTCGTCGCTTATATCAATAACATCAAGCAGTCCCATCTTCTTAAATATCTCTGGAAACAAATGATTTCTAGTAATTACTAGCTTTTCTTCTAAAGATAAATGTTTAAACTTTACCCGATGTATCCTATCCAATAATATTCTATCTAGTAAGTCAGCATCGTTATATGAAAATATAAATAAGGCCTTAGATAAATCTAAATCAATTCCATTAAAATACTTATCCTGAAATGTATCATTTTGTGTTGAATCTATTAAGTGTGTTAAGATACCAATTATCTCTTTTCCATGTTCTGTTCTACTAATTTTATCTAATTCATCAATGAAAATAATAGGATTCATACATTTTGTTTCAATAAGGATATCAGTTATTCTTCCCCAAGTGGAGCCGACATAAGTGTAATTATGGCCATCAAGAGTACTGCCATTAGAGGATCCGCCTATTGCAATAAATGCAAACGGTCTAGATACTCCGTCCTCATCTTTTAAACAATTTGCAATGCCTTTTTTTGCCAACGATGTTTTTCCAACGCCGGGTGGCCCTTCAAATCCAAAACAATATCCGGTTTTCTCTCCATTGACCCATTGACCTATAATTCTTTCAACTTGTCTTTTGGCTTTTTCATGTCCATGTACAGCCGAATCTAACGTTTCTCTGACACTTGACATAAAATCTGATATTTCCTGTGTTTTGCTATTTATATTACCCAAGCTTTCGCTAATTAAACTTACAATATTCTCGTTATTTTCAATGATATTGCAAGATTTGGCAACTTTAGATATCATGTTGCTGTCATATTTATAAAAATCAATGAGCTTACTTATTGCATTTCTCATATAATTTATTTTTTTACCAGAATGGAATAATTTTGGATAAGAAATGTCTTCTTTTTTAATGAAAGTATTTATTTTACAAATATTAGTTATCAGCATGTTTCTTTTATTATTTGTTATAAGCCTTTTTACTTTCTCTGCAAATTGACTTTTAATTTTTAAAAGATATTTTTCACTAATAATATTACTATAATTTCTCACTTCCAAACTAGAATAACTGTCTTTGACAGGAAACTCTGTTATTTTTGTATTATTCTCTCTTATCTTACTAATCAATTTATTAAAAGCTGTTACTGAATCACCCATAACGTTTAAAATACCTTCATTTCTATATATTCCAAATGGAATACGTAGCAAGCCTTCTAGATACTGTCTTGCCTTTGATCCGGAATCTTCTGACTTGGCTTTTACCTCTTTCAATTTAAGCATTGCTTTTTCTTTGACACTATCATCTGCCTTCATCAAACATATCTGCTGTTCTAATGGAATCTTTGAATTATCAAAACTAGAGAGAGTATGAGTATAATTAACAGTAGCTTTCAATGCATCTCTAAAATATTTCTTAACATTCCAAGGCAAACTATCAAATATCATTGTTTGATCTACAGTATCAACTTTTCCTTTTGCATCATTGGTAAGTAAATCATACAATAAATAAGCTAAATACTGATACTCATGTTCGTTAGCTTTCAACAATAATTGCAATAGTATTGTTCTTTGCTGAAAAAGCTCGTTTCCCAAAAACTCCTTTGTTACTTGGGAAATAGTTTTTTGCTTATTTAACATATTTTGATTTTGATAACCTACATATTTATTAATAAGTTCATCTTCATTATACACAAACAAATCTTTTAAAGTAAGGCTTTTCAAATATCTATGTAATTCTGTCTCATTTTCTTTACTATCAGCAGATGATTTAATAGATAAAATCTTATTATTTACAAAAATAGAACCTGCGCACTCAAGCATTATATCATCTATCAAAGCACAAACTATCAATGTTTTTCTCAAACTTTCATTTCTGAAAGCAATTTTAATTCCATAGACTTTTGTATGAAAGTTTTTGGATGTTCTTGCCATATCAAAACAGTCCAGTGTTTTTCCAGATTCCACAATCATAATATCATCGACAACACGATTTCTTCTAAGATATTTTTCAATTGGATCTTTTTTCCACTGATGAATCTTATAACTTATTGGGTGGCTATAATCTATTATCATTTTTAGCTTATTTTTATCATGATCGTCCATATTTTTCATTATAATATCGTAATAATCACTACCAAAACAAACCATTAATAAATCTTTCATACTTTCTGTACCATAACTTCGAAATATGCTGGATATATCATTAGATGCTTTTTGCAAATCATCTAATAATTCGTCCGGAGAGTGATCGCTATCAATCTTTGACCTAACCTTATCTAAATTAACAAATCCTCTATGTAGTGATTCTAATCCAGATTTAAGTTCTATAGATCCCAATACATCTATTGATTTGTATCGCTGGATACTAATTATAGTTTTTTGTATAATATTCATTAGAAGATCAGTTCGTTTGACAATGTTCCCAACTAAAACATCATTATTTGCTAAAGTCGCCTTAGTTTTTAAACTGTATTTTTTTGTGTTTTCTTTTAAAGGCATATATAATATAACGATTTTATTATTCTTAAACATTTTTTATTATTAAATATTTGCGATATAACTTTTTAATATCGCTTAAACATTTTGATATAATACATATTAGTATAGCAACAAATGGGCATTCCAAGTTATTTTAAACATGTGGTTACTAAGTACAAGGAAGTTTTGATAAAACTATGTGATGCAAATATCAAAACCAATAATTTTTATTTAGATTGTAATTCATTTATTTATGATGCACTAAGAAATGAAAATCTTATCGAAAAATCAAAAAATAAATCCTTTTTGGAAAAAGAACTTATTAATATTGTTTGCAAAAATATTGAAAGTCATATAATGCTTGTCAATCCTACCAATAAAGTTTATATCGCGTTTGATGGTGTTGCTCCCGTTGCAAAGCTATCTCAGCAACGAACTAGAAGATGTAGGACACAATTTGATAAATCTATTCTTAGAAATTATAATACGCCTACTAGTAATAATACAATAGATTGGAATACGGCCGCAATTACTCCGGGTACAGATTTTATGAAAAAGTTAGGAGATAGAGTAACAAAATATTTTAGTAACAAAAGATTTAATCCATTAAAAATAATCGTTTCAACTTCTTATGAGCCGGGAGAAGGAGAGCATAAAATATATAAATTAATAAGAGATGACAAAAAGCATCAAAGTCAAACAACTGTTATTTATGGATTGGATGCTGATCTAATAATGCTAACATTGAATCATTTGCGATTTGCTGATAAAATATATCTTTTCAGAGAAACGCCGCATTTTATAAGATCGATCGATAAATCAATTGATCCAAATGAAAATTATTTTCTGGATATGCCGTCAATGGCAAATTATTTAACAAAATATTTAAATGATGGATCTGATATAGAAAATGAATCTCAAAAGCAAAGAATGTTTGATTATATTTTTATTTGTTTTTTTCTTGGAAATGATTTCATGCCGCATTTCCCTGCATTAAATATTAGAACTGATGGAATAGATCGACTCATGAGTGCTTATAAATATGTTGTTTCAAAACATGGAAACTTAACAACTTCGGATAAAATCAATTGGAAAAATGTAAGAAAGTTTATAAAATATCTAGCTGAAAATGAAGAAAAATATATTAAAAAAGAACATGCTATTCGGGAAAAGCAGGCAAGATTTGCAGGAAGGCCTAGAGAAAATGAAAACGAGTTTGAGGCAAGATATATGAGCATTCCTTTGATAGATAGAAGGAAGGAATTATATATAAATCCGCGCGAGGAAGGCTGGCAAAACCGATATTATAATATTACATTTGGTGAAATAGTAAGGCCAGAAGCAAAACGGGATATTTGCATTAATTATTTGGAAGGATTGGAATGGACATTTAAATATTATACGAAAGGTTGTATTGATTGGCGATGGAAGTATAACTACAGTTATCCACCTCTTCTAGAAGATTTGATTCATTATGTGCCTTATTTTGATCAATCAATTCTAGATGAAAAACCAGAAGATCCATTAGATTCATTGGTTCAGCTTAGTTATGTTTTGCCAGAAAACTCATTGAGTCTTTTGCCACAAAAGTTACATATTATATTAATGAAAGAGCATTCAGACTGGTATTGCAATATATCTGATTTTTCATGGGAGTATTGTAGATATATGTGGGAGGCACATCCGCATTTACCAGATATCGATATTGATGAACTAGTTAAAATTGTAGAAGAAATATAAAGATAAATATTATATTATTGTAAATGTCTGAAAATAATTTTCGAGAAGTAATTTCACAAATAAATAAAGAACAATTGCATAATCTTTTGAAAAACTTACCTGATAATAAAATGGTTATTTTAAAATTTTATGCTGAATGGTGTAACCCATGTAAAAAAATTAATAGCGTATGCAAAGAATATTTTATGAAGTTACCAGAAAATGTTATTATTATTGAGGTAAATATTGATGACCAAATAGAACTTTATACATTTTTCAAGAAAAAACGCAGAGTGAATAGTATTCCTGCCATATTGATGTGGTATAATGATAATATTGATAATGGAGATTTATGGTATATTTCAAGTGATAGCGTAAATACATCAATGAAACGAGAAGTTATTGGATTTTTTGAAAGATGTGTATCTATATCAAATAAAATAAAAAAATAAGTATTTACTTAAAAACTCATTAGTTAATAATATATTCTAATGAGTTTTAATAACCTAGATTTAGATATTGAAAATTATAGTCTTGATGAACTATTAAGTTTATTTAATATTCCATTTGATTTTTCAAGGAAAGATTTAAAAATTGCAAAACGTGTCGTTTTAATGACACATCCAGATAAATCTGGTGAGAAAAAAGAGATATTTTTATTTTTCTCAAAAGCTTATAAATTAATTTACTCACTATATAGTTTTAGAGAAAAGGCAGAGCAAGATACATCAATTGAGGTAAATTATGAATATGAAAACTTAAATCAATCAACAGAAGGGGTGAATGATATTCTTAAAAAGTTTTCAAATAAAAAAGACTTTAATTATATTTTCAATAAAATGTTTGAAAAACATAAATTAGAGTATGATCAAGATGATGGCTACGGCGATTGGTTAAAAGAAGAAGCTGATGTAGAGCAGGCTCATTCAAAAGATGATATGAATAGAATAATTGAAAACAAAAAACAAGATCTAAGAGCGATTATTGTTAAGAAAGACATTATTGAAACTGGTATTGGAAATGCATCTGGTCATAGTAATTTAACAAATAAAAGACCTGAATATTATCAAAGCAAAATGTTTGGAAACTTACAGTATGATGATGTGCATAAAGCTTACACTGAAAGTGTTGTTCCAGTTACAGAAGAAGACTATAAAAATAAGAAAAAGTTTAAAAATATATCTGACATGCAGCAATATAGAAAGCAAGATTACACCAAGCATTTTAAAGAATCAGACCATGATGAAAAATTAAAGATGATGCGTGACGAGGATAATAAAGAAAGTGCCTACCGTGCATATGAGCTTGCAAAAGAGCATGAAAAAATGAAAACTGCAAACTCAAAGTGGTTATCTAATCTTCTTAAACTAACAAATGATAGCTAAAATAATGTATTTACACTATATAAGTATGGACTATATGAAATATATGGTAACAATGGTCTTATTGTTAGGCGTTGGATTTATTTATGAAAAATATAAACTTTCCGCGCTGGGAGACGAAGATACTAGAAACTATGAGCTTGTAAAAAAATATTTAGTGAATGATTCTTCTTTAGCAAAGAGTAAATTGCCAATTTTATGGATTCATTTAGATTATGAAACAAACTCTAGATGGTGGTCTAGTTTCAATACTAGAAACAGTAATGATCTTAATCAGCCTTATTTATTTTTAACAATAAAATCAATAATTGACAAATGTGGCGGTGATTTCAATATTTGTGTAATTGACGATGATACATATAAAAACATCGTTCCTGGGTGGAATATTGATATGGCTCGTGTTGCAGATCCAATTAAAAGTAAATTAAGAAAATTAGCTATTGCAAGACTACTAAAACATTATGGTGGTTTGGTTGTTCCCCCAAGTTTTTTATGTATGAAAAGCTTAGCGAGTATGTATTACACCGAAACATGTGGGGGAAAAATGTTTGCTGGAGAATTATTATGTGACACATCTGGTGCAGATTACACGGAAGTATTTATTTCGGACAGATTTATGGGTGCTCCAAAAAATTGCGAGATAATAGATCAATATATTCAATATCTTGAAAATCTTATTTCACAAGATTACACAGATGAAAGTAATTTTATAGGATCTACAAATAGGTGGTTAAATATGATGTATGGTGAAAATAAAATAGGATGTGTATCTGGACAACTGTTGGGTTGTCAAGATTCTGAAAATAAATTAGTTAGAATTGAACGTATAATGGGAAATACATTTATTGATTTTATTCCAACAGTTTTAGGTGTTCTCCTCCCAGATAAGGAAATATTGTCTAGAAGTAAATACCAATGGTTTGCGAGATTATCATCTGAGCAGGCTCTAGAATGTAATAATATTGCTGGAAAACTATTATTGACGGCAAGATAATCTAACTCTCTCTTTTTTTGATATAATAAATAATATCATAAGAAGAATTAATATACTTTATTTTTGAAGCGTAAGAAATATTTAATAATTTACATAATTGCCTAATAACTGTTATAAATCTAGAATAAGTAATTTTTCTAGTAACATACATCTGCTTTGAATCATGATAATATTGTTTTAGTGAATCTAGAAACGGCGATAGTAATTCGTGGAAAACGCACTTTTTATACGAATTATTTGATAATACTAACATATTATTACTAGATTCACAAAAACTTTCTAAAAAATCAAATAACAATGGCTCCGGCACTACCTTCTTAAATAATTGGGATGGCATTGATGTATAATATATAAAATATTATTATTTCGTCAAAATCGTAATTAGTTCATTGGTAAAAAACTTTAATTCAATATCATCTTCATGAACATCATGAAAAACAGTAATATATTTACACAATAAAGGAACAATTGCGTATTTTTTATCCTCTACAATTTTGTCTGTAATTTTTATGTATGTAAAGTAACTATCTAAAATATCCGTTACTGCATAACCCTTTATTGTCAATGAATCGATTACATCTATAGCCTTTAATAAATCATTAGATTGACAAAAGTCTGTATATTTATCTAATTCTGAATAAGAAATATTTGTACATGCATGAGATGCTAATTCCAGCGTAATAGTTTGATCTAATAATTTAAACTTTTCCAAATAATTTACTAATATTCTAACAGAACCATTGCATACTTTACAAATAAAATCTAATACTTCTTTTTTTCTTAATTCAATATTTTCATGAAGTATGATTTTTTCAGCAATTTTCTTTAGCTGATTCATATTTGGCGACTTCAGCTTTATTATATTCATCCTAGATTGAATGCTATCTATCACCTTTTGTGTATTACAGCACGATGCAATAAAGGCAACATTATCACTATATTTATCTATACAATTTCTAAAAACTTGCTGACTTTGCTCATTAATAACATCCAAATCATCTAACAAAACAATCTTTTTTTTCCCATAAATAATAGATGCGGTTTGACAAAATACTTTTACTTCGTTTCTATAATAAGAAATACCTTGCTCTTTCAGTGTATTTATTGAAAGTATATTATCATGCATAATTGAAATATCAAAGCCATAGTATTTTCTAATAATGCTTTGAATAAGAGATGATTTTCCAGATCCAGAATTGCCTACTAACAGTAAGCTTAAACTTGACATATCAATAAACGTTTCTATAACATTTATTACTTCATCGTCATAATGAAAATCTTTCAAGTTTTTTGGTTGATATTTGTATGTAAATGGTTGTTGTAGTGTCATATATTCGTAGAGATACCTAAAAGTTTATATTGATTTAGTCTAGTAATATGAATAAAGAAACTGCGTGTGAAATATTGGGAGTTTCTATTAATAGCAGTTCAGAAAAAATTAAGAAGGCTTACAGAAGATTATCATTAATGCATCATCCGGATAGAAACAATAATAGTATTGAATCAAATAATTTATTTCAAAAAATAAATGCTGCATATGAATATATTAACAATATTAAAAGCAGTGAAAGAAAAAAAGCAAACACAGATAAAAATATAAGTGAAAAAGAAACAACGGATATATTTAATGAGTTTATGAAAATATTCAAAAAAGCTAATTTTCAAAACATAAATGTAGATGATTCAATCGATAATTCTAATTCAAAAAAAGATATAGATTTTGATAAGTTTAATTTAGATATCCACAAAATATTTGGTGTAAATATGCATCATAATTCAATGAAACCTATACCAATTATAAAGCATATTGATATTACATTAAAGCAAGCATATGAAGGATGTATGATACCATTAGAGATAGAAAGGTGGTGTATTAATAACAATATAAAGCAAAAGGAAAAGGAAAATATATATATAAATATTCCTCCCGGTGTAGATAATAATGAAATAATTATAAATAGAGAAAAGGGAAATATTTTAAATGACAAAAATATAGGCGATGTAAAAATATTTATAGTTGTTAAAAACGAAACCGAGTATGTAAGAAAAGGATTAGATCTGCATTATAATAAAAAAATAACATTAAAAGAGTCATTATGTGGATTTAGTTTTGATTTGCAACATATTTCAGGAGAGATATACAAAATAAATAATAATAGAGGAAATATTGTTTCAAATGGTTATAGTAAAACTATTAAAAATCTAGGCATGAAAAGAGATAACAACATAGGAAATCTAGTTATTACTTTTTCGGTAATCATGCCGGAAAGTCTTACAGAAGAGACAATAACAAAATTAGAGAATATCTTATAAACTTTTAATATAGAATATTTTAGTATTAAACAAATATTCTATAAACTTTTAATTATTTCATCTATAAAGGGTATTTTTATATGAGCATATCTCTCTTTTTCTTTAGTTATATCCATGCAAATTAAAAATATAAGGTTCAATAAAAGCCATAACCAAACAATTAATACAGTGTATTCCATAATATACAATAATGGAATATTAATTTGTTATCTCGCATTCTCCTTCAATGCTTTTCAATATTTTGGATTTATCACTATTTTTAACATCTCTGTATGCTGCTGCAACTGTTTCTGCATATTCCTGACCTTGTTTTTCATCTGTTAGAAAATTAGGGTGATTATCTACAAAAACCTTTGGTGCAGCCTTAGATACCTGGTTTTTAACATTTTTAATTATGTTTTCTCCTTTATACTTGCCTTCTTTATCCCACCCAACTTCCTCATCTTTTACATACCATTTCTTTTTATGATGATGAAATGGTCTTTCTGTTTCTGTATAATCTTTTAGGTTTTCAGTTATTATATTGGTTATTGCTTTGGGTTCATTATTTTTTAAAAGAGAGATATCCTGCATTGTAATTTTTATTTGTCGAGCAAAATCTTGAATGGATGTTGCATTTTTGCAATCTTCATTTAAAAAAAGCTGAATATTAAAATTAGTATTATGACTATTCATATTGTTATTATTTCCAGAAATAGTTAAGCTTTTTCTCTCCTTCTCCGCTCTCAAAGATTCTGTTAGATTTTTGTTTTGCGCAATTAGATCCTTCATAACATCCAATATATCTTTTAGATTATCATCTTTACTTTCATCTTCTAAAGGTTTAACGATTATTTCAGAACAGCCAATAATAAAGGCGCACTTCTTTTGGTGTGAAAATAAACTTTGTCGATGTTTATAAGACCTTCCGCACTCACAATGCCAATTTTTAGTCGTTTTTAGTCGTTTTTTGCCTAAAGTGTCAGTATTTGTCAGTCGTTTGTCAGTATTGTGTTTCTTGGTCTTAATGTGTCTTTTCCAATTACTAATATCGCACGTTGTATAGTCACATTTAGAGCAATGATATGTTGGGTAGTCGTTTTTAGTCGTTTTTAGTCCTTTTTTGTCAGTCATTGTCAGTATTATTTTGGGACATTTTTTTTTT
>Ga0257110_1000327_pt1 | contig 24462 bp, 40 predicted proteins | sample LP_taG_7_FD_190184 | JGI IMG/M metagenome (GOLD analysis project Ga0257110, IMG submission 190184) | Marine microbial communities from Northeast Subartic Pacific Ocean, Canada - LP_J_2015_P26_10m | ecosystem: Environmental > Aquatic > Marine > Oceanic | place: Canada: Northeast Subartic Pacific...
TCGCAAGACTAATCCCTTAGCCTTCTTTGTCTGTGACACTAGAAGTCCTGAGACTGCTAAGAAGATTGCTATTAGATATTGTAATCAGAATGATTGTATGGCCTATCTTATGGTTGACACTCAAAATCCAGCAGAAGATTCTGGTGAGGGTTTCGCTAAACTTATCAAAGATATTGGTGGAGAAGAGAACGTCAAGAATATTTCTGAATACCGCAGTCTGCTACAATCTAGCAGCAAGGGAAGAACTGGCACTGGTGCTGGTACGATTAGTAAGGACGAAATCTTTTTATTAAAAGATTCTAAAGATTATGATAAGAAAGAGTGTTCTAATCTTAGTGGTAATAATCTTAATGACTCTAGCTATCTTAGTGAATTAAGTGATAGTCTAGTGGAAGGACTAGAAGATGCTGAACAAGTAATCTATGTTCCTATTACTAGGTATAAATCTGTTAGTCCTTATCCCGGTATTCATAAGATTCATAGTCTATCAACCAAGGACAATGTATTGGGTAGTATTTTGTTTAGCAGATATAACATCTATGCTATCAAACAAAGTTCAGTAGCTAAATTACAAAAGCAGGGCATAAACCTAGTATCTTTTAATAAATGGTTTAAAAGCAAGGCTGCAAAAATGTCTAAAAAATTAAGAGAAGAAGTAGGTAAGTATGATGCAGTCATCAATCACTGTGACAAAGAATATTCTACCTCAGACTTGAAGAAGACAAGAAGTTGGCACAGCAGTCCAGAGCGTTCAGATAGAGTTCTAATGGCTAATCTTTTAAATATCTATGGCCTTGACTACAAGGATTATATTAAAGATGAGACAGTTACTCAGGCGATGGATCAGTGGCTACTTATATACTACTTTGCTCAAGTTGCAAATAGTGAATACTTTAATCTCAGAGTATTTAGTAGACAAAGACTTGAACAGCATGTAGACAATATAGCAAGTGTATATAATATCACAGAAGGTGCAAAGGACATTAATGCTAAAATGCTTAAACTAAACAATATGCTTTTTGAATTTAAGAAACTGTATGGTTACGAAGAGTTACCAACTGGTAAAAAATCACTTAGTCAGGAAATCATCAAGACCCTGCCTAAAATGGATGCTCTTAGAAAAATTCTTAAAGATACTATTGACAAGTCACCGATACTAAAGTATATTGTTAGTGGTAACGACGATTTGGATATTGAGAAGATCAAGACTGATGCTCCTACAGATATTCACAACAACGGTTACTACGGTCGAGACAAATGGTTTGATAATGTTGAACTCAGCGAACTGAGAACAGCAGTAGGAAATTTGGTTTAAGGTTTTTATCACAGGAGTTTGATTATGAGTGTTCCTTTTATGTGGGTTGACGGTAACTTAACGGTGATCTTAAAGAATAAGGCTCACCAAGTAATTCCAGATCATACTAATTACAAATTGATTCTGGAAGCACTACCAACAGCAACAGAAGATGAGTTGCTAGAACTGGTAGACATTGAGAAAGCTGTTGCTACTTTTAGTGACGGACAAGTATCAATCGTAAATGGCAAGGTGATGTTTGAGGGTGAAGAAGTTCACGGTAGCATCAGCAAGAGAATTATAGAGTTTATGAGTAAGGGTTTACCTTTCCAGCCTCTTGTAAAATTCTTGGAAAATCTTATGGAGAATCCAAGTATGCAGAGTCAGCAAGAACTGTATGACTTCTTGGAGCATGAGAATCTTCCTATCACTGAAGACGGATGCTTCCTTGCATACAAGGCAGTCAGTAAAGACTTTAAGGATAAGTGGAAAGGAACATTCGACAATAAGGTTGGTCAGGTCTGCGAAATGCGTCGAGCAAAGGTAGACGACAATAGAGGTAGAGGATGTTCTGCTGGACTTCATGCTGGGGCATTAAACTATGTTGCAAATTATGGCAGCGTGGATGCTGGTGATAATATTGTGATTGTTAAAATCAATCCTGAAGATGTTGTAAGTGTTCCTAGCGATTGCAACTGTGAAAAACTTCGCACTTGCAAATACGAAGTAGTCGGTCTTTATCAGGGAGAATTGCCAAAGCCTCTTTATAAGGCTGAATTTGAGGCAGATTCCTATGTTGATGACGAAGAGTACTCAACAGTGTATGATGAGTATGACGAGGATTACTGGGATCAGTTTGAAGATTGTGATGAAGAAGACTTTGACGACTAAACTTTATATAGGAGATAGTAATTATGAAAGACCCTGAACAAAATGAATGGGACGATGATGAATACAATTACTATCCTCAATATAATTTTAATTCAAATGAGTTTAAGTTCGATTGGAAGAGTTGGGAGAAATGGCTAAAAGATGCTCTCGATGATATAGTCGAACAAGATGGAAGTTGGATTGTAAATGGTAAGAATAAAAAGTTTCCTGTGAGTGATTCGTTCTCCAAAGATACAGCGAAGTCTCAGTACTTCCTGTATCTGGGGAGCAATCATTACGAAGAAGCTATATGGAAGAAAGAATACTTTGCTTGCGATAAAATTAATATGATGTGGAAAGCGCATATATCATCAAACGCAGCACACTATTTAAGACAACCAGCATACTACAAAGGCTTATTCGATATTTTAAATTAAGAGGTACACCATGTATGACAACGATTATGATAATGAAGATGAAGACAGAGATGGTTATTTAGAAATATCTAATGTTGATAAGTTAGTAAATTTTAGCAGACGATTGATTTATTATAACTTTGATGATGAAAGTGAAAAATTATCTGACGCTGATTTCTTTGATCAGGTACAAAAAATTAAACAGGAAGACTTACCAGAAATGGACAAGTACCTACCTTTTGATGAAGCTAAAAACATAATGAAGTCTTTACTAATAAAGAGAAGACACAAAAAAACTAAAATACCAAAACTATTTATGAAAGAATCTGATTATGATGAAGTGCTTGTGCAATTAAATAAAAGATTAGTTTCTAATATCGTTCGGGGTTTGGTAAACAAAGGCGTTGTGGAATCAGCTTTTGATGATGAGAAAAATGATTTTATATTTTGGGTAAAGGATAAATACAATGAATACGACGACCAACAACCTGAAACCGACTAACGATTTCAGTAATATTAGTTTTAAATATATGTGTACTCAGTGTGGTTGTAATAGTTGGTTTTTTTTAAAACAGCTACAACTAGAGGGATTTAGAGATGTCTGTGATGTATGTGGCAATGTATTTGAACCAGAAATTATTGATACAATAGAGATTGTTTTTAAACACAGACCAGAACCTACTAAAGTAGAGATAGTCGAATCTGTCATGCAAGAAGGTCTGAACACAATGACATTGAATGCTTGTAAACATACATTAAGTTCATTTGGATATAATGATGAGTCTATTGAAAGTATGGTGCAACAATCATACGAAGTAATTCAAGAGAATGATGCAACTGCATTGGTAAAGTACGCTATAGAAAATTTTGGAGGTTGATATGAGTGAGAACACAATGCGTCCTACTACATTTGATGATATTTGTGGTCAGGATGATGTAGTAGAACGTCTGAAGATCATGACTACGGGCTGTAAAAATTCAAGTGAAGTTATGCCTCATGTTTTAATAGATGGGCCTCCCGGCTTAGGAAAGACGACTATATCGAGTGCCATAGCTAATGAGATAGGTACTGATATGTATACAGTTAATGCTGCTAGTGTTCGTAGTCCTAAAGATTTAATACCATACTTAATGAATTTACAATCAGGATCAATTTTGTTTATTGATGAAATCCATCGACTTCCAAAATTAGTCGAAGAGTTTTTGTATCCTGTTATGGAAGATTTTAAAATTGATATGCTTGTTGAAAATAAACCAGACTCTATAGAACTAGAGAAATTTACTATGGTAGGTGCTACAACAAATGGTGGAAGTTTGAGCCAACCTTTTTATGATCGGTTTACAATTAAAGAACATCTTTCTTTTTATAGTCCTGATGTACTAGCTAAACTGGCAGGGTCGAATGCAAGTAAGATGGGATTAACTTTAACAGATGATGAGATGATAGAAATTGCTAAACGTAGTAAAGGCACTCCTAGAATACTAAATGCTCGATTACAGTGGTATAAATACTATACAAATTATTATCCAGATGTAAAGGACATTGATAAAGTGTTTAAGAGTCAAGGTATTGATGCCAATGGTTTTGACTCCAACGATACCTCTTACATCGACGTATTAAAAAAGAACAGGTGTACACCCTTGGGTTTAAATAGCATAGCTGGTATGACCGGCATAGCGATAGAAACGATAGAGAATAGTATTGAACCCTACATGGTTAGAATGGGTTATGCAGTCAGAACGAAAAGAGGCAGACTGCTAGGAACTATACAAAAGAATTAAAGGCTTCTAAATTATTATCTTTAAGTTCTTTTAAAAAATATTTACGTTCATCGTCTTTACTATGATTAGTACCACATTGATTAGAAAAATACAACATAGTTAATTTAGTATTAGGATATTCTTTTTTAGCATACATATAAAACCATAGTCCAGAAGTAAGTTGTTGTCGAGCATATCCTGTGGCTTCTTCACACAAAGGATGATCTCTCCAAGCTGGAGAGATATGTTCATTGAGTTTATCTTTAAATATAGTTTGTTCTGTATTCATATAGTATTTAAAATGTCTCCACTTTGACATATCTATATTTTTTGTTTGATAGTCTTTACATAACTCTTTTACCATATTACTAAAACACCATTCTTCTGTCATTGGTTCTGGACAAATATAAAACCTTTCAAAATCTATATTATTCAAACTATCTAAACCTACAAATTCATGGGGTCTATGTTCCTCTTTTCTAAAATTTCTAGGTCTGACAATTAACCATTTCCTATCAAAATTAAGTACAGACTTAAATTTTAAACTCCAATATTCAGCATCATTAAAAAACACAGCAACAGATTCATCATTATAGTCAGGATGATTATATAAAAATTCATCTAAATCTTTATAGTCTGATTGACGATTATTAGCAAAAATAAAAAACCTTTTAATATTATCTACCACCGCATGTCTCCCTAACAATATCGTCTACTTCTAATTCTGTCCAATAAATTTCATAAGCAATAGTGTCCTCTAGGGCTTCAAATTTATGATATTCTTTAGGTTTAACTACTGACATTTGTTTATCGGATATGATCGTTTCATCCACTAAATCATAATCATTCTTCCAAATAGTAATTTTTAATTGTCCTTTTTCTATAAAGAAAGCATTATACTTATAGTCGTGTTTATGTTTAGAGCAATAACCTCCTTCTTTTGCTGTTATTCTGTGTATTTCTACGTTATTTTTCAAAAATAATGACTGAGAAGAACCCCAGATTTTACCTTGTATATTCATAATGAATTGTCTCCTACTCTATATATACACATTTCACAAAAGGTTCATTTAAGTGTATTATAATATAAGGAGTTTATTATGAAAAGAATATTAACTATAATACTTTGTTGTATTTTTACTACAACATTAATGGCAAATCCACCTATTTTTAAAACTAATTATGAAGATGCGGTGAAAGTATCTGCTTCATTAGAGCAAGATATGATACTTATTTTTACTGCAAGCTGGTGTGGCCCATGCAAAAATTTAAAAAGAGACTTAACTAAATACTCAGAATATTTTCAAAATACCACTATATGTATCATAGATATAGACAAAGATCGTAAACTAGCTGGTAAATATGGTGTAAATAAAGTACCTTATTCTATATTTTTTAGCAAAGGTAAACGGACAAAAGGTGTGGTTGGGTATTCTAATATAGATAAATTTAGAAAATAATTATGGATCCTACAACTGTTATAATGTGTGCGGTACTGGTGTGTAGTTATGTAATAGTGTTTTCCTTGGGAGCAGGACTTGGGTATATATTTTTACCAAAAGGTAGTAGTCTACAAGATTTTGCGGCCCCTACAAGTTTTCTAAAAAATCAAGGCAAACCAAAAAAGAATAACTCTATAGAAATAGATGATACAAAAGTAGTCCTGAAGGTTGATACCGATGGGCTAGAGAAAAAATTTGATAAAATAGCAGACTCTAAACAAGTTAAAAGCGACATATCAAATTCAGTAAATAAACTAAAAAATATGAAAGGTAAATAATATGATTGGATTAGATGTAGGTACAAGTTTTATCATTGCCTCATCCTATAAGGGAGATGATATATTATTTAAAGACTTTAGAGATGCATTTTATGTAATCAAGCCAACCACCCCCATTGCAGCAAAAATGGTTGAGAAAGGTTTGAAAGGTAAAATCTTTATTAAAGATACAGACGGATCATTTATTATCTTAGGTAAAGATGCTATAGAAAAAGCAGTAGAAAGAAATGAAACGGCTCGTCGTCCTATGTATCGTGGAGTAGTGTCTGTAAAAGAAAAGAACGCTAAAAGAATATTAGCATATATTTTAAAAGAAGTAGTTGGCAAAGCCAAGAAAGAAGGGGAGAAATTGGTGTTCTGTGTACCTGCTCAACCTGTAGATCAAGAAGACGATGATTTCGATGTTGGCTATCATGAAGATGTAGTCAAAACTATTTTATCTGAAGTAGGTTATGATGCTCGATCAGTCAATGAAGCTGAAGCATTGTGTTATGCAGAATTAGAAAGTTCTGATTATACTGGAATTGGCATCAGTTGTGGTGCTGGCATGACTAATGTTTGTGTTATGCTAAATGGCGAACCAACAGTAGTCTTTAGTACCACGAAGTCAGGTGATTGGGTAGACCGCATGAGTGCGGTTGCTACAGGAGAACCCGATAGTGTGGTTCAGGTAGAAAAAGAAGGAGGCAAGTTCAAAGTGGGTGAACCTAATGATAGTCCTGTACTAAGTGCAGTAGCTTCTTACTACGAAAGACTTATAGAATATACAGCTAAACAATTATCGGCAGCGTTATCCGGCCATAAGTCTTTGCCTAAATTTAAAGATGATATTAGAATTGTTGTAGCTGGAGGCACTTCAAAAGCTGACGGTTATGTGGAAAAGCTACATGAAAAATTATTAGAAGCAGACTTTCCACTTTCTATTGAAGTAGTCAAACATGCTGCCGATCCTCTACATTCTGTATCTAAGGGTTGCTTAATTGCCGCTAGTATTTTAGAATAATGTGTATATAAAAGTATATACATCACGCTAAAATATAATTGGAGTTCAAATGAAAATTGCTAAACATATATGCTTTTATTACCAAGAAGATAGAATACAATATCTTAACCAGCTTATTGATACTGCTAGTGAATATGAAGATGAAGTAGATATTTTTATTCACACTCATAAAAATAAAAAATGGCTTTCAGAAAAAATTCATAAACATGATAATTTAAGTATAGAAATCTTCGAATATAGTATGAAGGAGCATCCTTACTTTTTAACTTGGAAGCCACGCAAACTAATGCGAGAGCAGATCAAAGAAGATGTTTATGATACTTATATGTATGTTGAAGATGATATTTTGGTGTCTAATAGTAATATAAAATATTGGAAAAAAAACTTTGTAAATTTATATAAACAAAAAATTAATTTAGGTTTTATCAGAACAGAAATTAAACAAGGTAAAGAATTTTGGACAGATTCCTGTGGGAGCAATGAGTATGCTATTCTAAAAGAAAATGATATGTTAAATATAGGAATTGTAGACTATTGCGCCTTTTGGATATATAATAAAGAAGTAGCTGCACGCATGTTAGAAATAGTGAAAAAACCTAATAATGTTGCTTATTGTAGAGAGAAAGCTGCATTTGGTGCAAATCTTTTTGTGTCAATGCCAGGCACCTTGGGAAAAGAACTTAAAGAAATAGTATTTAATAAAACTAATATACCGCTAGAAGATGGTGAATTACCTAAAGATTGTCAAGTTTATCATCTACCAAATAACTATATAAACACATCCTACTGTAATCTTGCAATAGAAGATATAGTCCAAAAGGGCGATTGGAACACTACAAATGATGGAAGTAAAAAACAACTTCAAATATTAAAAGATATTTATTATAGAAAAGCGACTGAAAATAATGTGGCCGTTTAGTAAAAAGAAGTTCTTCATGCAATAGAAACAACCAGTAAAATGAAAAATTCTTTGAATCATCCTACTCCTTTCTCTTTTTTTGATCATATCTACTGCATTTCTTTACCAAGATCAAAAGAAAGAAAGAAAAATATGTCTGAACACTTCAAAGAATTAGGCATAGAAAATAAAGTTGAATGGATATTTGCAGAACCTCCGTCTGGAGATTTTAGTAAAACCAACTTTAAAAAAGCTGGCATATTAGGAGCTTCTTTAAGTCATATGAGAGCTATATATGATTCTGTTTCTAATATGTATAGTAACTGTTTGATATTGGAAGATGATGTTTTTTTTATCAAAAATTATTTTAATATAATGAATATCGGTTTATCTGAATTACCAGATGATTGGGATGTTGTGTATTTTGGAGGAAGTCCTAGAGAAAAACTAATACCAATAACTTCTCAGTTATCAAGACCGGGAAATAAAATGCTCGGTATGGTAGCTTACGCTTTAAATAGAAAACACCAAAAAATAATTTTAGATAAATATTTTAGTAGTATAACAAAAAAATTTCCTGATTGTTGTGCGGATAATATCTGCCATAGTTTAAATGATACATGTAATAGTTACATATTCGATCCCTACATATGCGAAACTCGTAATGGACATAGCGAAGTAGAAATGGGACAAAGATCACATCAAAAATATATTCGTGATTTATGGATAAAGGCCAGTACAAAGCATATGCTCTATAAAAACTAGATTGTTTAATTTTATAAATAATAAAAATTATTAAAAGAAATGGAGCAGATTATGAATTTATTATCTATATTTAGAAAAGAATTAAGATATGCCATCAGGTCACCGGGATGGTCTAAGTTGCGTGAAGAACATATAAAAAAACAGCCTTATTGTCAGGCTTGTGGTTCTAAGAAAAGACCGGAAGTACATCATATTGTGCCGGTTCATTTAGATCCTTCTCAAGAGTTAGATCCAGACAATTTAATCACCTTATGTGATAAATATTGTCATTTTATGTTTGGACATTTAATGAACTACAAAAGCTGGAACGTAAATGTAATAGAAGATTCTAAGGTGTATTATAATAAGGTAAAAAGAAAACCCTTTAAATGAAAGGAGTATTTGATGAGATACCTTATTATAGCACTTCTATTAGTTATGCCTATTCAGGCTTATTGCGGCACTATCGATCCTACAGTTTCTGACGCTAAATATGTAGAATATGGTAAAAAATACGAGTGTGTACTACCCATTGTAGGAGTAATGGGTGGCCCAATGAATAGTCAGTTCAGAGCATCTTGTGTCGTTATAGATGAATATCATATATTAACTGCTGCACATATTGTTGAAGATACTATAACACAACATGTTTTATACAAAAATAAGGCTTACCCGTGTTCTCTGATAGCTATTCATGGAAAATACGACTCTAAAAAAATAGGACATAATGATATAGCTGTTGCAAGACTACAAATACCAATTAAATTAGATTTTTATCCCGAACTATATAATGATACAGATGAAACTGACAAGGTTTGTGGACTATCTGGCTGGGGTCATCATGGAAATTTTAATAGTGGATGGATAAGCAAGTTTGATAATACTAGACGAGCTGGTTCTAATATTGTTGATGGCGTAGATAACAATATATTAAAACATTCAGTTCACACATCGAAAAAAACAGAATTAGAATTTCTGATATGTCCGGGAGATAGTGGAGGTGGATTATTTATTGATAAAAAACTAGCAGGTATACATTCATATGTTTATGCTACTGATGGCAAAAGCGATTCTGACTACGGTGATGTTGGATGTAGTACTAGAGTAAGTGATTATGTAGAATGGATAGATAAAACAAAAGAACTAATAAAAGAAATTCTTAATAATGACGCTATGTAAAAATATAAATATTTACTGTGTCTTAAAAACAAATGAAATATATAATCTAAATTATGTAAATAAATTACATGAATGTATTAAAAAAAACACACCAAAAAATATATCTATTAATTTTGTTTGTTTAACAGACAGCCCTGCTGCTACAGATGTCTGGCCTTTTCATCATGAATATCAGTCTGGTGCTACTCGTCAACTGAAATACAACTGGCCCGGATGGTGGTCTAAAATGGAATTATTTAGACCAGATATTGAGGGAGATATTTTATTTTTTGATTTAGATACAATCATTTACAATAACTTACAAGATATATATGATATGTGTTTTGATAATTCATCACCTATCATGATAGCTCCATTTCAAGCTGCTAATGACTATAATAACTATAGTAATAATACATTTTATCAAAAATATAATTTATTTCTACGTTATATAGGTAGTGGTGTTATGTGGCTACCAAAAAAAATCAGAAAAAAAGTTTGGGAAAAGTGGATGCAAAATCCACATCATTGGATGGAAAAATGCAAAGAATCAGGTGATCAACACTTTATATCTTATTGTCTTAACACACAAGGAGAAATTCTATTTTTTCAAAAACTTAAAAAACAATCTGTTGTTTCATTTAAAATAGACTGTATTGAAAAAACACCTAAAGATGCAATAGTTATATGTTATCACGGAACCCCACGCCCTCATGAAACAGGTTGGGCCACAAAGCATTAAGAATGCTCCGGTGCTAATGAAGATGCAATAAAACTGAGGCTTGGAAAATTATTCCCAAATGAAGAAAGTACAATAAAATGAATAGAAGAGAATGCAAACTTTTACCACATATTTCTCAACCACTATATGGATTAAGTCCACATGACATACAATTTTTGCCTTGGGCTATAAAAAGATTTGATGTGCAAGAAGCATGGAGATATTCTCAAGGTGAGAATGTAACCGTCGCTGTAATAGATACAGGATGTGATTTAACCCATAGTGATCTCAAAGACAATCTTTTAACTGGTAAAAATTTTGTCGATAATAATAATAATCCACAAGATGTTAATGGTCATGGTAGTCATGTAGCAGGAACTATAGCTGCAATTGATAATAGTTATGGTATGGTTGGTGTCGCTCCTAAAACTAAAATTATACCAATTAAATCTTTAGGAGATAATGGTAGTGGTTCTATGCGTGACGTGGCTAACGGTGTCATGTGGGCTGTAGATCATGGAGCAGAACTAATAACCATGTCTTTGGGATCTCCTTATCCTTCTAGAGTATTAGAGCATGCACTAAGATATGCGGCAGATAATAAGGTCATAGTGTTCTGTGCTGCTGGTAATTCTGGTAATTCTACGGACATAAATTATCCTGCCAAATTTTTAGAAACAATAGCCATAGGTTCTATTAATCATGCTTTAGGGGTATCTGATTTTAGTTGTTGTGGAAATACTCTTGATTTTGTATCACCAGGAGAAGATGTTATTAGTGCTGCACCGGGCAACAAGTATGCCAGATTGACAGGTACAAGCATGGCAACACCTTATGCTGTAGGTTGTGCTGCTCTGCTTTTGTCATTAAGAAAAAAACAAAACAGAAATGTAAAATTAAAACATAAAAATGGTTATATAGAAGAATTTTCAGAAAATGCAATGCCTTTGCAGGATAAGTATGCTGGAGATAAAAAATATCAAGGAAATGGTATAATTGTACCTAAGATATGATTAACACCCTCTGCATCATTATATAGTCTTACCATAGGTCAAGTCAAGTAATTTTTTTTATAAAATATCATCTTGACATTTGGTTTTATTCTAACTATGATAATAGGTAACAAGTGAGGAATTCGATGCAACAAGACAAAGAAGACAGAAGATTTCATTACAAGCAAAAAAATTCTAAAAAAACCAACAAAGGTCTTGCGTCAGACGTAAAAGATCAAAACAAGGTTAAAAAAGAATTTAAGAATAAAAAAGCTGAAATAGAGCAGGATGAACTCTGGGAAGATTGGCAAAAACAATATAGATAATAATGAAATATATTGAAGAAATAAATCCAGGGGATATTTTTGTTTGGAAAAATCACAGATATGTTTTGTCTGCTGATTATAGACCCTATAAAAATGGTACCTATCGTCATATGTCTGTGTCTATTGATACTGGAATATGTAAATGGTTTCAATCAACTGAAATAATTGACATACTAGATTTATACTACAGAGATAAAGATGGTAATATACTTTTAGTAAAGGAGTTTAAAGATGACTCTAATAAAAATAAAAACATTTCTTAAATCCTTATTCTTTCATGTATGGAGTGGATTCCCTAAAAGTACTCAAGAAGAAATTAATTTTAGATTTAAGATTTGCACTCAGGAGTGCGATATGTATAATATAGATGACAGCACATGTATGATGTGTGGTTGCAACATAAATAAGAAAAAAATATTTATGAACAAATTAGCTTGGGCAGATCAAGAGTGCCCTGTAAAAAAATGGGAAAAAATTAAAAGATAAACATGTCTATAAAAACTTATACTCGTCCAGTTTATACTACAGTGTCTAAGAGAAACATCTTTGTAGAAACCAAGGATAGAATTCAAGGCAAACAAAATGGGGCAACAGTCATAGTTCCTCATGTGTGTAATAATATAGGATTATTTAACGGAGGTTTCGCCGCAGCTGTTGCCAAAGAATATCCTCTAGTTAAAGAAAATTATTCTATGTTGGGGCAGAAAATGAAATTGGGATATACACAATTCGTAACTGTGGCTAAAAATCCTGAATATAACTATGAAATTATTTTTGCAAATATGATTGCTCAGAATAAAATTAAAACAATAAAAAATACTAGACCTTTAAATTATGCTGCCTTGACATACTGTATGTCTTATGTTAAGATGTATGCAAAGCAATACAGAAAAGACAATGAAAATTTAAATGTAGAAATACACTGTCCTAAATTTGGTAGTGGTTTAGCTGGTGGAGATTGGAGATTTGTGTCTGAATTGATTCAAGATTCTTGGTCTGATATTAAAAATATTTTTGTTTATACTTTGTGAGATAATTTATGTATTATATATTTATATTTTGTGCTTTGGTTGGTATTTACAGGGGCTTAACAGATAAGCCTACTAAAACTTATGTAAGAGATGATAAAGGTTTTTTCCCAATATTTTATGATGCTTAAATAATATGCAAAGACTAAAAGGACAAAGAGTATATCTAGCTGGCGCTATGGATCGCGTTATAGATAGAGGTAAAGGATGGAGACAAGAGATAACTCCATTTCTAGAAAGTTTAGAGGCAGTAGTATTTAATCCTATCCTAAAACCAACAGATATAGGACTAGAAGATAGCGATACCCACGCACATAAACTAAAACTTAAAAAACAGAAGAGGTATGATGAACTTGCATCTGTAATGAAAGTTATCAGGTCTGTAGATTTAAGATTAGTAGACATCAGTGATTTCATTATAGTAAATCTAGATTTAAATATTCATCCATGTGGAACCTATGAAGAAATTTTTTGGGCCAATAGACAAAAGAAACCTATAATTGTACATCTCAGTCAAGGTAAACAACATACTCCAGATTGGTTATTTGGGGTCATTCCACACCAAATGATTTTCTCTGATTGGAATGATATTTATGGTTATCTTGAACACATTAATAGTTCAGAAAATGTTAACAGTTATAATAGATGGTACTTTTTTAATTTATAGTAGGAGTGGTAATGTCTAAATATCTTGATGAAGAAGCAACAACTTTTGGTACGGATAGAATTTATATAAGAAGGAATCAGGCTGAAGGCAAAGGAGTTTTTGCTAAACAGGATTTTAAAAAAAATGATTTAATAGAACGATTCTCTTTGATTCCTCTCCACTATAGAACATTATATCAGGGTGATGTTTCTTTGATAAGAAATACTATTGTCAGAGATGACTGTCCATGTGATGAATGTAAGAAACATGGGTATTCTATGTATTTACCTCAAGGATACGCTTCTACTTATACTTATGCAAATGACAATAGAATCAATGCAGAATATAAAATAACCTATGAAAAATTCTATGGTTTAATATTAGCGACACAAGACATTAAGAAAGATCAAGAAATTATAGTTCCTGCTATGCAATCATATCATTACAAAAATTTCGTATTACCACAATTAGAATTAAATCAATTTAGAGAAAATAATAATGAAATTGGAACTTGATATAAAATTAGACTTTGACGATGTTTTAATAAAACCCAAGAGATCTAATTTAAGTAGCAGATCTCAGGTATCTATTAGTAGAATTTTTAAATTCCCTCATTCTGATAGGGAATTAAATTGTGTACCTATTATAGCGGCCAATATGGATACTACAGGTTCTATTGAAATGAATAAAGTATTATCTGGTTTCGATTGTCTAACTTGTCTACATAAGCATTATAGGTCAGAAAGTTTGAAAGAACATTTTGGATTTCCTAGACAGTATGCATTTTATTCCACAGGGATATCAGAATTTGATATAGAAAAATTAGGATATGTATATGATAAATTGCAAAAGAAACCTAATCTATGTATAGATGTAGCTAATGGATACAATGAAAAATTTGTATCAACCATAAAAAGAATAAGAGATTGGTATCCAGATATTATCATTATGGCAGGTAATGTCGTTACTCCAGAAATGACAGAGGAATTAATATTTCATGGAGGAGTAGATATAGTCAAAATAGGAATAGGGTCAGGCAGCGTCTGCACCACTAGATTAAAAACAGGAATAGGCTATCCTCAGCTTTCTGCTATCATAGAGTGTGCTAATGCTGCTCATAGTGTAGGAGGTCACATCTGTAGTGATGGAGGATGTACTACTCCAGCAGATGTTTGTAAAGCTTTCTGTGCTAATGCTGATTTTGTTATGTTGGGTGGTATGCTGGCAGGCACAGATTGTTGTGAAGGAAATTGGCAATACAATATAAATAGAGAAAAAGAATCTTTACAGTTTTACGGAATGAGCAGCAGGCAAGCTATGGACAAACACAGTGGAGGTGTTGCTAATTATCGTACTAGTGAAGGTAAATGTGTAACAATCCCATATAAAGGCAAAACAGAAGATACTATACAGGATATCTTGGGTGGACTAAGAAGTTGTTGCACATATATTGGAGCTAAAAATATTAAAGATATGGGTAAAAATACAACATTTATTAAGGTCAATAATACACATAATAGGATATATTCATGAACTTACATTTAATGGCCCCTATAGGTTTTACAGGGTACGGGTACGCCAGCTATAATTTATTAGCTAGTCTTGTAAAAGAAAATAATGTAGGATTAAGTATTATTGGTCAGCCCAATCCAGAAAATAAAGAACAGGCAGAATTAATTAATGGTGCTACTAGTCTTACTAATCTCATTCCGTATGATGCTCCATGTCTAAAAATTTGGCATCAATTTGATTTGTTAACTAGGGCTGGTTCCGGAAAATATTTTGCATTTCCTTTCTTCGAAGTAGATAAATTCAACCAAAGAGAATTATATCACCTTAATTTTGCTGACGAAATTATAGTTTCATGTGATTGGGCTAAACAAATCTTGAAAGAGAATGATATCAAGAAGCCAATAAATATTGTTCATATGGGCGTGGATACAACTATTTTTGATCACACTCAACAAAACAAAACTGATAATTATGTATTTATGACTATTGGCAAATGGGAAAAACGAAAAGCTCATGATACTATTATAGAATGTTTTGGCAAAGCCTTTACTGCTACAGACAATGTAGAACTTTGGTTGGCTACAAATAATCCTTTTCTAAATAAAGAAGAAGAACATCAATGGTTAAATTTAGTGGAACAGTCTCCATTAAGAAATAAAATTAAAGTTTTTCCTAGAATGCAAACACACTCACATCTTGCAGAATTAATGTCGTATTCTAATTGCGGTATTTATATTTCTAGGGGTGAAGGTTGGAATTTAGAATTGTTGGAAACTATGGCAATGAATAAGCCAGTTATAGCAAGCAACTATTCAGCACATACAGAATATTGTAATGCGGATAATAGCTTCTTAGTTGATATAGATGATAAAGAATTAGCAATAGATAACAAGTGGTTTTTTGGTACATCACAGTGGGCAAAAATTGGTCAAAATCAAATTGATCAAACTGTTGAGCACATGAAGTATTGCTACACAAATAATGTTAAGACTAATGAAAAGGGCTTAGAAACCGCTAAAAAATTGAATTGGCAAAATTCTGCTAATCAAATAACCAAAGCTATGCTGCCTCAAGTGGTAGATACTCTTGTATAGTATTGTCATTTGGTGTATTAAAATAGCAAGATCTATAAACTTATTTTACATCTAATAGGATTTTTAAATGCCTTTACCTAAACAAAACTCCGATGAAAATAGACAAAAGTTTGTCTCTCGTTGTATGAGTGACCCTAAATCTAAAGAAGAGTTCAAAGATACAGAACAGCGTATAGCCTACTGTGTTAAAACGGCTACAGATAGTCAAAGTTCTTTAATAGAGCAGGTACATGATAACCTACTGGCTTCCAACTGCTCTTGGGACGATGATTGGGACGAATTCGTTTGGGAGATAGAAGCTTCTGAGATATATGATGAAGACGGAAAGGTATTAGGTGCAGAATATCAAGGTCGCAAAGTTACACTTAATAAACCTTTCTTAACGCCCAAGGGTCCAAAAAAAAGAAGTGTCTATGTAAAGAATGAAAAGGGTAATGTCGTCAAGGTAAACTTTGGTGATCCTAATATGAAAATTAAAAAATCTAATCCAGCAAGACGTAAAAGTTTTCGTGCTAGACATAATTGCTCAAATCCCGGACCAAAATGGAAAGCAAGATATTGGTCTTGCAAAGCTTGGTAGTATAAAATGAATAGATTAATATCTAAAATAGAAAAATATGTAATTGATAAAATCAATATAGATAATGTAAAGTATAATTTATATTTTAATTATTTAGAATCTCCTTATGCTTCTATGGATTTTCCAGAACTTGGAGACTTAAATTTATTTAAAATTTTAACAGAACCTAAAGCTAATTCAAGTTCGGTAACAAAAAATGAATTAGAACAAATAGTTAAAGCTAGTAACAATCGCACAGAAAAAGAAATCAAACATGTGCTAGATGTTGACAAAGATCCTTTATTAATATATTACCCATTCCTTAATAAACACAATTTAAAACTAGATAGACCTCTGTTTGCTACTATGTACTATAGCTGTATGCTTGCAATCATAGATCACTTAAAATACTTTTATAATAGAGCGAGACCTTTTCAAATAGCTCCATACTACGATATGTATATAAATAGAATTATTACTTCTTCACATCATACAGCATCCTATCCCAGTGGTCATACGATGTATGCTGCATTAGCCTCTAATATGTTATCAGAAAAATATCCTCAATACAAATCAGACTTTGAGAAAATACTTAATCTTTGTGCGGAAGCTAGGGTTTTACAAGGTGTTCATTTCCCTTCAGATAATGAAGCAGCAATTATTGTAGTTAATAAAATTTATCCCAACATTAAAAAATATATTACGGAGAATTAAATGAGTTATAAAAGAATTATGTCAGATGTTCAAGATCAGCTAACATCCAATGCAGAAATGTCAGAGTATCAAAAAGATTTTCTTGAAATGAATATTGGAGCATTAACATCTATTATGAAAAATGCTGAAGAAATACTTAGCTCTATGTCTGATGAAAAGGTAAAAAAGAACTTGACAGAGAGTTGGCTACAAGGTAAAATTGCTGTAACAGAGGATTACATGTCAACAATTCATGATTTTGTAAAGTTTAGTCCTGCTGAAGACGATAAAGAAGATATGGTTCCTGCAAGTTTGTGGGAGAACATAAGAAAGAAAAAGCTTCGTGAAGGTAAAAATTATAGACCAGCTAAACCTGGAGATAAAGATAGACCAACACCAGATGCTTTGAAGAAGGCTCAGAAGAAAAGTAAGAAATAAATAATTTTTAGAAAAGGACTTTTGATAATGGAAAATAAACAATTTGAGAATTTAAATACGTACTTGCTACTTGCAAAGAAAGTTATTTCTAAGTTTGCTCCCAGTTTTTATAGTGGACTTAGAAAAGAACTTTTGTCTAATGAAGAAGCTATATCTGATATCGCCTCTGCTCTTATGACAGCAGATTGGAAATGGGATAAAGATAGAACTGGGTATAACGGACAAAAGAAAACAAGATACTCCTATCGTAATCAATGTGGTTTATGGGCGATTAAAACATATATTACTAATAAGTATAAAAAGAATAGTTCTAATCTGTCTATTGACAGTATGGCTAATGACGACACTAAAACTTATGCATCTAATATAGAAGACAAATCTTTGTCAAACCCTTATGAAATTGCTTCTCATAAAGAGCAATCAGAACAACTGAAGATGACAATCAATAAACTTTTGGATTCACAAATTCTTTCAGATAAACAAAGAAATCAAATTAAAAAATACTACTTTGAAGAAAAGACTTTGTTGCAGATAGGCAAAGAATACGGAGTGACTAGAGAAGCTATTAGACAGAATATTCAAAAAGGATTAAATAGAATTAGAAGCTATGTTTAGTTTTATCAAAAACATTTTCAGTTCATCAAAATCTACAGAAGTAGAATCACCAACTATTCAAAAATTAGCCTCTTTAACAATAGAGGTAAACCAAGATGGTACAATGAACATTTTGTGTGATTGGCCAGATTTTGATGAGAACAATGCGGAGTCTATAAAAAATATTTCTAATTATTATGCACTAGCAATACATGCTTTATGTAATGGATATTTAGAAGAAGATATTATTGATACATTAAAATGCTATGATAAAGATAATGTGTTTAATGCATTATTTGCACATAACACTTTAATAGAAATAAATAATGTTCGAAAATTATCTGTACGGAAAGATATGGATACAGACAAACCCATCATTTCTCCTTTAGAAGTTTTTAAAACTGAAGAATGATTGCTGCTTTACTATTTTAGTTTATAATACAGTATGAACGAGAATATTCACGATTATCGTATAGTGTGGCAAAAGTGGTCTGATCCATTAGGAGAAGATGATTTAGATCTTATACCTGAAGAAGAAACAACTACTTCTGAGGATATAACTGGTATTTTCTATGATGATGAAGGAAATGCTATTGATATTGATCCTGAAACTGAGGGTATGGAGTTTTTCAAAAAACCAACTAAAGTTATAATAACACCTATGGGTATTATACCATATACAGATAATACAGCATCTAATAAAATTTTTAATTTTTGGATTGGACATACAAACTTTGATTTAAACAGCGGTATATGTAAACTGATAGAGTTACATAGAGGTATAGAAACTTTAGATATTTTTACCAGATATCGCTTTAGGATTGGTATAGGCAAACTATTTGAAGGTGGAGACATAATGTCTTCTATCAGCGAACAAATAAATGAATACTTATCAAGAGACAAATAATGGTTCCCATAGGCAATAATACAGACACAGACTTACACAATATTCATAATATGTGTATAGACCCGAAAGGTAGGGAAGTATACCTACATTCTAGTTTTGATTCGGAAGAAGAATCTGGGGTAGAGTTTAGGTCTGCAATAATGTTTGAAAAAAATATCAGATACTTAAACCTATTATCTACTGAACCAATTTTGGTTCATATGCATCTACCGGGAGGAGATTGGCAAGACTGTATGGGAATTATGGATGCCATCCGTGCATCTGCTTCGAAAGTTTTTATCTTAGCATATGGTAAAGTAGAATCTGCTAGTAGTATATTGCTGCAATATGCAGATCTTAGGGTTCTTATGCCTAATACACACATGCTTATACATTATGGCTCTTTAAGTATTGACAACGAACACAAGGCTGCAAAAAGCAGTTTTGAGTGGAGTGAAAAAGAATCACTTAAAATGATTAATATTTTTACAGACAGATGTATTGGTAGTCCAATAGCAAAAGAAAGAAATTGGAAAAAACACATTATAAGAAAACACATCATGTCTCAACTAGACAACAAAAGTGATTGGATTTTAAATGCTGAGGAAGCAGTATATTATGGTTTCGCTGACGGTGTATTAGGAGATAGAAAGTTTAGTACAATAGATAAACTAAAAAATAGAAAAAGATAAAATGTTGCGATACGTTGAATATGGATATTACGATTTTTCAAGCAACGAAAAAGAAACAAAAGACCAAATATTAGATTCTGTTCAATATGGTCCTTCTACTATTTCTGTATTGCCTCAATACGTAAAATTTGTTAAAAAGAGTATGCCTCGTAATATTAAATTGGGTACTATTATAGACTATCCTTTAGGGTTGTCTGATTATGAAGAAAGAGAAAATGCTGTAAAAAAAGCCATAAAACATGGAGTAGATGCCGTAGAAATAGTGTGCCCAAACCATGCTCTATGTAATAGGAAATATGATAGATTTAGACTAGAGGTCGATACATTCAAAAAACTTTGTGTAGAGGCTCAGATTGATTTAAAATACGTACTAGAATATAAAACTTTTACATTACCATTATTGTATAAAATTTCTGATATTTTATATACTAAAAAATTAGGTACTATATATCCTTCTACTAGTTATTCTTTGGATGGTATAACAGATAACATATTAGTTAGCATGATGCTTTTAAAAAAGAATCCACATCTTAATGTTATAGTTAATGGTCAAGCTTGGACTGATGCTCATGTAGAATTAATATTGTCAAATGAGCAGATTTTTGCCTATAAAACTAATAATATACATATACTAGAAAAATTATCTCAAAAAATCAACTTTTTGGGGTAAAAAGTACTGTATATATACACACGAACCAAACCTTTTAAGGGAGACATAGAATGGCCATAGTACAAGCCGATCAAAGTTCAAGTGCAGTTACAGCAACTAGCACCGTAAATAACGCAGGGACTGCATTGAATGCAGGAACATCTGCTTCTTCAGTCGATAATTTAGCATTAGGTAAGAGTTTTACAGGTGGAGTATTTGCATCTACACCAGTTAATGATGCTGATGCAGATAAGGCTCTATCCGGTGGAACATTTGCTTTCAATGGTGGTAGCGGATGTATTCAAAGAGTTACGGATTCTCTTGCTGGTGTTAGTAATACTTTCTTAGTCAATGCAGCTGATGATACAGTACATTCAAGAAGTATTGCCCGTCAAGAACAAGTAAGTACAGTAAGATTAACTACTGCTATGCGTTCTGGTCTTTTCAATCCTGTTGGATTTGCCGACCAGAGAAGTAATTTTAGTAGTGCTCCAACTGCTGCTGTAGATCAGTTTTACAACATCGCTTCTAATGCTTTACAGGCAACCTCAAGCGATGAAGCAGCAACACCAACTAGACTTAAACCTGGTGAATTTAGCTTTGCACCTGTTAATGCTGCAACAGATTCTAAGGATTACTCAGAAAAGAATACTTAATATTTAGTGTATTAACTATTAGAGAGGCCAGGGATGTGAAGGCATCTCTGGCTTTTTTCATACAATTATTTTGGAGTAAAACATGGCAGATCCGAATTCTTTAGGTCATTTTTTTGAGAACTTTACTGTATCTATGGTCAGTGTTGTTGTAGCACTCATAGGTTTTTGGACTACGTTTGTAAAAAATTTAGTTAATCGCAAAGAAGTACAAGAAATGATTCAAAATCAAAGTCAATATGGCAGAGATAGAGAATTTATAATGGATAGATTAAAAGACCATAAAGAAGACAGTGCTACTTTATTTAGAGCACTTAGCAAAAACACAGAAGTAATGAGTGAACTTAAAGTACAGATAGCCTTACTTAGTAAAACTTTAGAAGCTTTAGAACATAGAATAGAAAGGTAGTCACAATGGCTAACGATATAGAGAGAATAGACACCGGTGCTGTTATAAAAAACGGAACTGTAGTTTTAGGTGGTTTGCCAACAGGTCCACAGGCAAATATGAAAAACGGTGATAATGTCACTAACAAACCAGTAATTGCTGACATAGAAGATAAGTATGACACTAAATTTGATGATCCTAGATACTATACAGGTGACGCTACTTCATAAGGTTTATAAGACATGAAAATTAAAGGATATCAAACTAGTGAGTTTTGGTTTACATTAGTAAGCTTTATTATTAGTGGATTATTTTTAGGTGGTGTTATTTTAGAAGCAGATACTAAAGATGATTTAATAAGTGTGTCAACTCATGTGGTTGAGAGTATAATTCTAATAGGAGGACAATTTGCTCTCTTCGGTAGGCATATGTCTAGAAGAAGAAGAGAACAACAAGAAGATCAAAGGGTCAGTAAAGAATTAGAAGATTATGTTGGGGTTGACAGGATTTATAATAAAATTAGTATAAATACAGCTAATATTGGAGAACTTATTCAACTGCCACACGTAGGTCCTGTAACAGCACAAAGGATAGTAGACTATAGGAAAGCAAATCTTTTTGAAGATCTAGGTCAATTAAAAAGTATAAGCGGTGTTGGCGAATCAAGTTATCAAGATATTGAACCATACATTGAACTATGAGGTATAATTATGAGCGATGAAACTACTAAAGAATTAATTCGTAAAGAAGTAGAAAATTTAATTGTAGAAACTAAAAAAGCAGTTTCTGATGTTAAAAAATTTGCTGTCAGTGAAGTCTGGAAGATTTTACAATTATTGACTGCTGTTGTCATTCAGTTGATTGAGAATTTTGCTACAGAACTTAGTGGTCCAGATAAGAAAAAGCTAGCATTAGAATTAATTGGTGGATTTTATGATAAGGTTTTTGTACATGTAGATCTACCCTGGGTTCCATCTGTATTAGAACCTATTATCCATAGTCATGTTAAAAGCTTTTTAATGTTACTTGTAGGTTCGGGAATTGACGCAATGGTTGCTACATTTAGACAAGTGGGTGTTTTTAAGCCTAAAGAACCTGTTAGTGTGCAGCAAAGTAGTAGTGTAGTACAAGACTTTATTAATAATCTTAAATCAATCACGGGGAAATAAATAATGAATTTAACGCAAAGTTTTGAGGAGTTTAGTACTGGTTTAGTGCCAATGGATTTGGCTTTATATGCTGGTATCGGTATAATTATATGGGTGTTGTTTAAGGATAAGCTTAGTCCAGTACAAAAAATTATCAAAGATGTAATCGACAAAGTTAAAAAGAACGCACCATCCGTAGTACCAGAACTACCAAACTTTGTTAAGGAAAATGTAAAGTCTGAAGATGACAGTAAGCTATTTTTTGATCTTGTCGTTTCTTGGAAACAGACTAGAGACTTAGCTGAAAAAAGCGGATGTTCAAAAGCTATAGAAGTAGCTGATCAAATGTTTCCATATTTAAGTCCTATGGTTTGTAAACCAGAAGAGGAGTCTGAAGATGCAGAATAAGCTTTTATTATCTGTAGGTGCTGTTTTAGTTGTTGTTGGTATTTTTAAGCCCGACCTAGGTAGTATCAGACTACCTGTTAATAATGAACCTGTTTGTAGTGTTGAAAATTATGTTACAGACGCTCCAGCAGATACAGAACTATTAGACAAGGCTAGAGCTGTTACAGAGATTGTTAAGACATCAGATGATTCTACCCGTAAGAGTGACTGCTTAAAATTATCTGCTCTCTATGCAGACATGGCAACACTTATAGAATTAGATGACGATAAAATTATTGTTGATACGTCTTCTATTAAAGAAGCCAACAGTATAGCAGGTAAAATGTTAAAACTAAATATTAAAGATAAGTATCCTAATTTAGCAGAAGCAGCTCAAGATTTAGTAACTACTGGTATTGGAGATGATGACATTTTACTTACTAAAGAGTTAAGAGAAAAATCAGCAGAATCTTTTAGAGCTTTATCATGGGCTTTCTATCAAGGAAGTAAATAATGCCAAGACTAACACCAGCTCAATTATATAATGAATACAGAAAAGGTTTTAGCGGATGTCTTTGGGAACAACATGTATATGACGAATTGATGGAAACATCTAAATATGCATATTTTAAAGACGGTGCTAAGAAGATTAAGAATAGTGGCAAAGGTCAACTATCAACTCCGTTTATGTCTGTACTAAAGTTTGATAAGAATGCATATATTGAACGGCAAACTACAGGGGATTGTGTCAGTCATGCTACCCGAAATGGGTGTGACCTGACAAGAGCAGTAGAAATTGATGTTAATGGAGATAAAGAAAGCTGGATAGCAAGAGGTGCGACAGAAGCAATTTATGGCGCTAGAGGTCATGGTGGACAAGGTATGAGTTGCAGTCGAGCAGCTAAATTTGTTAGCCAGGTTGGTGGTGTTCTCGTTAGAAAGAACTATCCCGGCGTTGGAGACTTTAGTAAATATAATGGAAGTATGGGTGCTAGGTGGGGAAGCAGAGGATTACCAGATAAAGTAATAGATAAAGCCGATGAACATCAAATAAAAACAGTTTCTTTAATTAAAACAGTAGAAGAGGCTAGAGACGCACTTGCTAATGGGTACGGTTTAAGTGTCTGTAGTA
>Ga0257110_1000328_pt1 | contig 24262 bp, 26 predicted proteins | sample LP_taG_7_FD_190184 | JGI IMG/M metagenome (GOLD analysis project Ga0257110, IMG submission 190184) | Marine microbial communities from Northeast Subartic Pacific Ocean, Canada - LP_J_2015_P26_10m | ecosystem: Environmental > Aquatic > Marine > Oceanic | place: Canada: Northeast Subartic Pacific...
TTAAATAAAAAGTATAATTTATAATATTTTTTATTTAATTTTTATGATACCGGATATGCACGAAAGTTTCCGGGAGCTAATGCACTATCGGATGGACTAAGGTGCGTTGTTGGAGCAAATGAAACACCCATTGTTGGAAGGTCGGAAAGTTTTTTTAAATCCCCCGATCCTCCGCGCATACGGTAACGGTGCGATTTTTTTCTGTGCTTTTTATGTTTTCTAGACTTGTGCTTTTTATGTTTTCTAGACTTGTGTTTTTTATGTTTTCTAGATTTGTGTTTCTTATGTTTTCTAGATTTATGTTTTCTAGACTTGTGTTTTTTATGTTTTCTAGACTTGTGTTTCTTATGTTTTCTTTTATGTTTTCTAGACTTGTGCTTTTTAAGAGTTCTCTTTTTTCCGCCCACATGATTAGGTCTAGCGCTTGAACCAACATTTAAACCATGTGTATTATAAGAAAGACGTGCCCCACCGTTTGGTGCTAAAGGATAATCATTTACTGCTTGTAAAGCACTCTCAAAACTATTAGAACCTCCATTCATTTTGTAATATGATGTCATTTTATTATTAGAGCCACCATTTTGTTTAGAAATAGTATTTGAATTAAATAGATTTGGAGAAAAATCATAATTTGCTTTTGTATCAGTTGTTAATGGTCCTGCGCTATTCTCACCTACAATTCCTTTGGTATCATAGTTTTTTATGTTATGCATATGTATTTATCGAATATTTTTTCTTTCAATTGCCTGTATTTGAAATATAGAAGCTACTTTATCAGTTTTCTTTGCGATTGAGATGGGTTTCCATTTCCTAAACTTTTTCACCCAAACGCAAGTCATTCGGATAGATTTATCTAAATTAACATATTTATCTTCTCGCACATCTTCAAACTCTTCATCATCGTCGCTTTCTTCTAAAAGATCCAAGTTTTCGTTTTCTTTAATATATCTAAATATCTTGTTCATCATAACACTTGATTTATAATCAGTAACTGCTGCGACACCAATTGTCTTTTTAGAATCACCTGCATATAAATTATACATATCATTAGTTATCATTGCTTTAACAATCATTGTAACCCTAAGTTCTTGCTTTTCTTTAAACAGCGTGTATCCTCTGCTCCTACTATTTTTATAAGAAATACTTCTTATACCGTATATAGGATATGGCAATGTTTTGGCAATATCAATTGCTTTCTTAAAATTATTAGTTGTAATGGGAAGTCCCAGCACAAGAAAATTACTAGAATATGGTGTGTTATTTATTTCATTTTTAAAAATATGTTCAATAATATCAAACTTTTTGTCAAATCTCTCTTTATTACATTTTTGACCTTTGTATAAAATTATATCAGTGATTGCAAAGCATTGCATATTACTATTTTTAAATAATACACCTTGCATTACAGTTCCATTTCCAATACACAGATCATCGGAAAACGACATTATCGAAAATGATGCATTAATAATAGATCCATTCCGATCAAGATTTAATACTAAAGCTATATTTTTATCATTACAATATGTAATCCACAATAAAGCTTTTTTCCCTCTCGGCAAAAGCTGAAAACAATCACTCCGAACTTTCTTATGTAACAATTTGTCATAAGAAAGTTCAATATCTGGAAATCTTCCCAAAGTAGTCTTTAGATTCATGGTGTATTAACTGGAGATGTATCTTTAACCTTATTTAATAATTTGTATAAGAAGATTCAAAAGCATTTGTTGCAGGCAATATATTTTTTGCCTTAGGCTCTTTCTTAATATTCGATAAAAAATCTCTTAACTCGTCTTGCATGTCATCGGAATTGACTTTCTCATTACTGTGGGATTTTTTTGAAATATCTGATAAAATATCATTATATCTTTCAATTGGCTTATTTACCAGATCTTTTACTTTTGGAACTGTAAGGGTTTCAATAAAAAATGAATATAAGTAATGCAATAAAATAATTAATACTAAAGATAAAATTGTCCATTGAATAGTCCAAGCAATCATACTATAGTTTATTGATAAAAGTTAAGTTTAGATAGAAACGTAGAAATTGTAGATTGCACTTCTTCACAAGAAAACGGCAACTTAGTTTTAAAATATACATTAAATGGTGTATCATTCTCAGTTTCAATTACCATATTTACTTCTGCATGATCTAGGAGTCTATAAGTATGTTTTTTAATTCTTTTAACAATATAACTATATGGGAGTTGATAATATACTTTTTCTGGGGTCAGAATAGACGTAGTATCAATTATTTTTAGATTATTATAATTATCAACAGTAAGATTTTGTATTATTGTATTTCCATCCTTGCAGTTTAGTTTATGCAGTTTATCTTTAATAATTTCAAAAACTCCTTTATCTGAGTAAAAAATTGTTTTATTTTTGACATGTGTTTCATATCTTTCAATATTTGAGATAATAATAGAAGATGGCTTAAGTCCATTAATGTAGAGAGTATGCATGTTCATGATGTATATATTTATGGGAAACCATTTAAACCCATTATGATAAGATACATCAATAAGATGACTAAGATTGTAGTTGTAGATAAAAACTGTAATATCAAAGACGTAAATGTTAAAAATCTTACGCGGGAAATAATTTATAAAAAGTGTAATTTCCGGAAAAAGGAAGGGTTTGAACGAAGGGCTACTTGGAATATTGATAAGTTCGATATTGATAAGGTTGAACTATGGACGAGGGATGCAGGGAAATCAGGTCAGGAAAATAAATATGAGCTACCTCCTCCAGTGGATAGTAGTTTGTATTTTGGCTCTATTGCTCTAGTGGCATGTGATGAAGACGGCGATTTGATTGATTTGCCAAAGGAAACATGGAAAAAGATTTATGATCATTTGTTTGGCGGATTTGATGATCTTGATGCTGAAAATACTGATGAAGAAAGCGACGATGAACTAAAAGATGTTGATAAATCAATGAAGTCTAAAGTTGGTGGTTATCTTAAGGATGGGTTTGTAGTAGATGTAGTTGAAGATGAAACGGATAATGATATGCCCGATGAAAATGAGATTCTAGAGCTTCCAGAGGAGGATTATTCAGATGAAGAATATTTAAGTGATATGGGATCGGAACTAGAAGAGGAAGATTATTATTATAGTGATAGTGATTAAAAATAAAATTGAAACAAGTCTAAACAAATATATTATAATTAATACATTATGAGATCAATAGAGAATCCTGATAACTTTCGAAAAAATGTTAGAAAACAGCTTCGAAAGTTTATGATTAAGGATTCACATGCAATTAATTTGGAAAAAAGTATTTTAAATTATGCAATACTTAAATCTAGTGAAAGAAATGTGGTAAAAAAATGGGAGAATCCTTACTTTATTCAAATATATATTGATAGGTTTAGAACGGTATGGTTAAATATTAAAAATCCAGATTTAATTGATAAAATAAAAAGTAAGGAGATTAAACCACATGAGATTGGTAAAATGACTCATCAAGAAATGCAACCAGAGAAGTGGAAATTACTGATTCAGAAAAAGAAAGATCGCGATGAAAATAGGTATGCGCCAAAACTTGAAGCAAATACTGACAATTATAAGTGTCGAAAATGTGGATCTAAGGAATGCTCTTATTATCAGCTGCAAACTAGATCGGCTGATGAGCCTATGACAACATTTGTTACTTGCGTCAAATGTGGTAATAGATGGAAATGTTAAATCAAAAAATTGAAAAGTAATTACAATAATATACATTTTTTATTATCAAAAAACATGAGAGAGCACAAGATTGCACTTAAAATATGTAAAGCATTAATTATATGGTTTTCAATAAAATACTATATAATTACATTTGTATATGGTTATCCATTTTGCAAAGAATATAATTGTTTGATGCATGAAATAAAACTGAAAGATAAAGATATTTTGTACAAGTTTATGTACTCTATGTGCATTAGTTTAATGCATGGTGTTATTGAAACTTCAACCTGGTTTATAGTACCATATTGTAAAATTGGATTACTTATTTATTTGTTTTCATAAAATTATTATAAAAAAAAATATTTAATATTTTTTATTTATTTTACGGCAGTTCTAGATCAGATACTTTCCAATATTCACATCCACCGTTTGGTAAAGGCCTTCTAATAATAAATGGTATTTTTTTTTGTTTCAATTCCATAGACGCAATCGTGTATCCATCTACAATAATAGTAGGGACTTTCACAAATGGTGTAGCACCCATATTAATTTGCTTTGCCCGCATTCCTAAAACTCTAGAAAGTTCATATTTTGTCAAAAGTGGAATTGTTTTATGTAGAGCATCAACAATAACTCCCTGATCATTTCTTACAACAACTGAAAGAGCACGAACTTCATCATAATTATGTATTTTTGCTTCTGGATGCATATTTTCTACATAGTTATCTACTTGTTCTCTATCAAACTTTTCTTGGTCATCTTCGCTTTCATAATCACTATTATCACTTTCAGAATTAGGCAAAACATCTTCTGCATTTATAATTGCATTTTTCTGATCGTCAGTATTATCTGTATCAGCACTATCGCCATCTGTCTCTGCTTCTTCGTTATCGCTTGAACTATTATCATTTAATAGACCAATATCACCGGTTTCAATAGTTGCACCTATTTTTATTTTTGGCTTAAATGTGATTTCTCCATCTTCATTAATTGATTCATCGTCATCATCGCTGAAATCACTATCTTCTTGGAAATCTTCCTCTGATGATTCGGCGTCTAATTCTACTTCAACTGGATTTTCACTTTCGGTATTGCTCATGTTGCTATATAATAAGAAATATATTTAAGTTAATATATTCAATTTTATGTTTTAATGTTTTTCACTTGTTTTCCAGATACAATCACATTTCGCACACATGTAAATATATTTCATATTCGAATCATCATACCTTATATATAGCACCTCTCGCTCACCATCTTCTTTGTTGCTATCACATTCTTGATTAGGGCACCTGATTGTATTGATTCTGGGAATAGTCGGATCTTCTTTTGTATATTCATTTACTACGTGTGCATATTTTTCCTCACTTCTTTTTACCTGTGTTTTAAGAACGCAAACATCATCGTCAGTGATATTATCAGCCGTATTCCCACAATGACGACAATAATATATCAATTTATTTGAATCTTCATCACTAATGCGCAAATAGTACATATTCTCGCAAACAGAACAGAAATGCATATTGTATAATATATGTGGAATCTTTTTATTTTTAAGTCATGATTCAATTTTACTTTAATTGTTACTCTACTTTAATAACTTCTTTTGCATTTAGGTGAGCATCTTCTAAAAGCCTCTTTAACTTATTATAATCTATTTTTACCTGCATCGTATATAAATTGGTAACTATATATGTTGGCTCATATTCTAAAGACTCTGTGTATTGACAATATTTTTGTTTTGCTTTTTCAAATATTTCTAGTTTTTTATTATAATTTTCAATGAAATTGTCTCTAGCAATGTCTAAGAGATCCTTAAATCCCTTTTTAATTAGTGAAGTGCTAGCTAATACTTCAATAGTAGCAATTTTAATATTCATAAAATTAATAATTTGATTATAGCTTTCAACATCAATATGTGATTTAGATACACCTGGTTCGTGCAATAATGGATTTTCTGTCAAAATGCTGCAGATTGTTAAAAGAATTGAAGAAATCGTCTGGCATCCTGTCCAGGATTCACCGTGCCAAGTATTTAATATTGATAAACAAACCTTTTTATTTTTATATAAATTAGGATGCATTCTAATATTGTGTCCATTTGTATAAAATGATACCTTTGGTGGTGCATGTGGATAATTTGAGGGAAACTTAAACTTAAAAAAATAATAACCACCCTCATACGGCGTATCTTCTGGACCAATAATCATTGCATAACCCTTTAACATATCGTCTGAATCATGATTGTAATAAATACCATGATCTGTAAGCGGATTTTTCCGTATATCTTTAATATCTGCTACCAATCTTTTAATCGTTTCTTTAGTGATAATCTTTTTTTTACCTGATGACATATATTTTTATATAGTTGATTTATTTTTATACTGTTAACATGTAAGAATATTAGTTATATTATATTTTCAATTAACTCATATGACAAAAAATTGAGATAAAAATAATAAGCAATATTATATCAAGAATAATGACATCCAAGACTACTCGTTTTGATACTTATATAAAATCGTGTATTGCGGCAAAAGGCACTGCTTTTACGCATACAAGAATCCCAGATAAAAAATTAAAAATATCAGGTGGTGCATATACAGTACCAAATGATGCTGATAGTAAAAAAACATTCTCGAATAGTTATTATCAGAAGGTATTTGAGAAAGGCCGACAAGAATATATGACTGAGAAACAGTTGATTGAGAACGGCCCTTTGCTAATTGATATCGACTTCAGATATAACACCAATATTACTGAGAGGCAGCATACTCATGAACATATTATTGATTTTGTTATGGCATATGCAGACGAGGTTTCAAAAATTGCTACGATTGAGCCAAATACAAAAGTTAATATATTTGTTCTGGAAAAGAAAAATGTGAATATTCTAGATACAAAAACGAAAGACGGTGTACATATCATTTTTGGGCTGAAGATTCATAAGGGGTTGCAAGTTATGGCAAGAGAAGGAATGCTAAAAGAAATTAAGCAAATGTGGGAAGATTTGCCAGTTGAAAACTCATGGGAAGAAGTTTTGGATGAAGGAGTTGCAAAAGGATTTGTAAATTGGCAATTATATGGTTCCAGAAAGCCCGGACATGAAGCTTATTTGATTAAGAAGCATTATGTTATTGAGGCAATAGAAGATGGTGAGTGGGAGGGACCAGTTGATATGTGTCCTGATGGTATTGAGCATTTTGATACAAAAAAATATTTCCCACAATTATGTGCAAGATATGATGATCATCCAGAAGCTAAACTAAAACAACAATTTACAGATAAGTTTCAATCAGCATGTAACTCTTTAGGTCGAGCAGGAAGAAAGAAGACTGATAATGCTAAGAAACCTAAAATTAGAAGAAATCTAAAATATGTGAGGTTTGATTTGATTGACAGCGAGGAAGTTTTGGATGAGCTACTAGAGGATATGTTTGATTCATTGTCAGCATGTGATTACAAATTGAAAGAAGCACATCAATTTACTATGGCACTCCCAAATAAGTATTATGGTCCAGGTAGTTATAATAATTGGATTCGAGTAGGGTGGGCTCTAGCGAATACAGATCCTAAGATGTTTCTTACGTGGCTTAAGTTTAGTTGTCAAGATAATTGCAGACACTCTCTTATAGGTAGTAATGGAAAGTTTGATTGGAAGCTAGTGCCAGATTTGTTTGAGAAATGGCGTGGATTTGATTTTGAAAATCCAGATGGTTTGTCAAATAGATCTATTATGTATTGGGCAAAGATTGATGCAAAAAAGGTATATGAAGAAATTAGAGTGGAAACGATTGATTACTTTATTGACCAAACAATAGATGATGCTACAGAGTTTGATTTGGCAAATGTTTTGTATAATATTTTCAAAGACAGATTTGTTTGCGTGAGTATCAAAAACAACGTTTGGTATGAATATCGACATGGTAGATGGTTTGAGATTGATTCTGGAAATGCTGTAAGAATGTGTATTTCTAGAGAAATGCATCAAGAATATCTCACACGCATCCATGATTGTACTGCAAAGGTTCATACGATGGAGCAAACAGAAGAACCATACGAGCATCTTAGAAAAAGAACAAGCAGAATGGCAGAGATTGCAGTACTTTTAAAGAAAACACAATGGAAAAACAACATTATGCGAGAAGCCAGAGAGTTGTTTTATAATCAAGAGTTTCTAGACAAACTAGATCAAAATCCGTATTTGCTTTGCTTCAATAATTATGTAGTAGATTTCAAAAATAAAACACATCGACGAGGACAGCCAGATGATTATATTTCAAAATGTACTAATATTGAGTATATTAAATTAAACAAAAATAAGCATAGAGATACAATCAATGACATTGAATTATTTATGAAACAACTTTTCCCAGATGATAAACTGAGGAGATATATGTGGGACCACTTGGCATCAGTACTTATTGGTACTACCGAAAATCAAACCTTTAATATTTACACAGGCTCTGGTAGAAATGGAAAATCAATGATGGTTGAACTTATGTCTAGAGGGTTAGGTGATTATAAAGGTACTGTCCCAATTACTCTTATTACGCAAAAAAGAAATAGTATTGGTAGCACTTCATCAGAGATTGTCCAGTTGAAAGGAACAAGATATGCTGTTATGCAAGAACCTAGCAAAGGAGACCGGATTAATGAAGGTATTATGAAAGAGATTACTGGTGGAGATCCTATTCAGGGACGAGCATTATTTAAAGATACTGTTACATTTATCCCCCAATTTAAACTAGTAGTATGTACAAATACCCTATTTGATATTAAAAGCAATGACGATGGAACCTGGCGTAGAATCAGAGTTTGTGATTTCAAGTCAAAGTTTTTGGAAAATCCATATAAAGATGATTTGAACTTTCCAAAAGAAGAGTTTCCATATCAATATACATTAAACAAAAAACTAAGTGAAAACTTTAATAAGTGGGCACCAATCCTTATGTCTATGCTGGTAGAGAAAGCATACAAAACAATGGGAAATGTTACGGATTGTGATGCAGTACTAGCTAGTAGTAAAGAATATCGCGAAGGCCAGGATTATCTCGCAGAGTTTGTAAAAGAAAAGATCAAACGCAAGAATGGTGGTGTTGTCAAGAAAACAGAACTTATTCAAACATTCAAAGAGTGGTACACTTCAAATTATGGTAGAGGCATTCCAAAGGGCAGAGAAGTGAATGATTTCATGAATAAACGATTTGGTCGATATAGATCCGGTTGGCACAACATTGTAGTTATTTATGATAATGACGATAGTAATGAGATTGACGATTTGTAAAAATAAAATTACAAAATATAAATATATTCTAAAATAATTCGAATATATTTATTTTTATTAACTATAGACATTTTTTGTTGTTTTGTTAAAATACCATAGAAAGTTGTTAGTTAAATACTTAAACAAAAGCACAATGTAATGCAAAGAAAATGGCCATGCTATAAAAAAAAGAATTGAAGTCCATCCTTTTATTGTTTTATAACCAGCACTGTTTAGAAATGGCCCCCATATAACATAAATTAATACTACGAATACGTATAAAAAATGCAATATTTTTTTAACGGTATTTAACCAAGTTGTTTCTTTTTCCTCATATATAACTTTTCTATCATTTGTATTAACATCTGCAGTATCGCTATCAACTGCATCTTTTAATTCGTCGCTTTCATTTAATCTTATTCTAAATAATGCATTTATTTTATCACCAGCGGCTTTCTCTGCTTCATAGTCTTTTATTAAAACATTTAATTCATTCATTAGCTCATTATGCTTTTTTAAAGACTCGTCTTTCTTTTTATTAGCAACAACCTTGTATTTTTCAACAAGATGTTCCTTATAGCCAACATCCCCTTCTGTAAAAAGATAATAGTTTTTTTCGGCATCTTCTACATTTCCAGGAGCATCTTGTTTTATTTTCTTAGCATTATCCCATTTTCTTTTTAATTGGTCTGCCTTTTTTCTTTTCTGACATTCAGTTCCACATTGCATCATCGACTGTAAATTAGCTAACATCCCATTGACTTTATTACTTGGCAGATTCATTGATTTAAAAATACCACTTAATTGATCATTATATTTTGCGGCATTTGGTTTGTTCTTTAATTCTTTCATCTTTTTTTCTAATAATTTGCTGAAATCATTGTTTGAGGGAGACATTATACTTATAATACACCCAGATTAAAATCGAACATAATTATCTTTTGAATTATTAAAAGGAATTACAGTTGTTTGTTTTTCAGTCCAAGGTGAAATCGGAGTTCTATCTTCCATATATTCAATATTGTTTGAAAACCCCTCCTTACTTGCATGACTGTCATGTGCAACAACACATTTCTCTGTCTTTTTATCAAATGTCATATCGCTTGAGCAGCAACTTTCTCCAACACATCCAATGCCAATATCCTTAGCAAAAGAATGTGCGTCATCTTTTAAGCTAGTAGCCGCTCCTAAAAGCTGTGCTTCATCATATTTTATTACAGTAGGCTTTACTGCCGCGGGATTCCAAGACCATTCATATTCATCAAAGTTCATGTTACTTCTTGAATTAATATCAAATATTTTTCTTACAACAAAAAATCCTCCCACAACGCAAGTTATCGCAATCAATCCGCTCGCGATATTTGAAGGAACAAATCCTTTTTTAGATAAAACAATTAATATAAATAATATCCCGGATGTCAAAATAACCAGTTTCATTACATCTGTTTGTGCCCTATATTGTTTGCTATAATATGTATTTATTTCAACCATTCTCATTTTACTATTTTCATTATTTTTTAAAGCATTTAAACTTTTCTTTGTGGCGTTTAATTCATTTTCTACTACATTTGTTACAATCATTTGATCAACTAAATCATTTCTAGACTGCATTACTCTCCCTTGGACACCCTTGTACATAGAATCTAGTTCCTCAAACATAGATACTCTCATTTGAGATAATTCATTTATCTTTTTCACTAATTGAACATGATTGTCTCCGCCATTTGCTGAGGAAGCTTCCAATTGCGAATAAAGACTTTTTTCCATTTCTTGAAGATTTTGAATATTTCTCAATGTTGTTTCTTGTCTTTGATTGCTTTCTTTTATTACTTCTTGTGATAATTGCGGACTAGAGCTCATTATATATACTTTATTAGAAATTAAAAGTATATATAAATATTTTTATTTTTACCTAGATGCCTTAATGCTTACCAAAACAATTATCGCAGCAAGAGTGGTCCATAGCATATTTTGCGTATTTGAACTTAACATATTCAACTCAGAGTCTTCATTCATAGCTACCACATTTTTGTAACTTTCTGTTGTGCTATCAATTTTCTTCAATGCAACTTCATAACTTTTCATGTCTTTTTCTAATTTTTTTACTTGTTTTATCATTGTATCATCAATTGCACCTTCTTCGCCTGACAATGATTTTAATTCTTTAGTAATATCATTTATTACTTTTAATAAAGCTTTCTCTTTTTCCTCAATAATTTTTTTATTACCAGAAATTGCTAATCCTAATCCACATTTTGTTGTCTTTGACATGTTTTCACCCATCGTAAGACGATTCATAATATTCCCATAACCTTTTCTCACATTGCTACTACATGATGTATTTATTCCTACATCATATTTTCGAATAGCCAGTTGCTTAGTTGTATTTAAAACTCTGGCACTATTAGGAAAAATGTTTTTATTTTTAATAAAACATAATTCTTTTGATTTATCATAGACAACACCGTGACAGTTTTCTAAACTGGTACATTCATTTTTACATTTATCATAGCTAATATTCTTAATAGTTTTAATATTATTCCCAACACTATCATATGTTCCTATATCAAAAAAATCATTTCCTAACTTTTTAAAATTACTGGGGATCTGCCTTTTCCTCATATCTCCGTCTATATATAATATTTTGTTTGCCATTTGGTTATTGATATATCCGTCACTCATTTCATAAACACCATAACTATTCACATTTCCGACATAACCATCTTCTCCATATGTATTTTCAGTTGCCATTTTTCCATTTTTCTCACAGTCAATTATCATATACTGTATTTGTAATTCTAGATTAGTCTTTCCATTTTTATCTTTTACTTTTTCCAATTTTAATATACAATTTCCGCTAGGAGAACCTATAAACTCTCCTACTTTTAAAAACTCATTACTAGTAATAAAGTTTCTTTTATATTTACTATTTTTTGCTGAATGTTTCTCAAGAATAAGGCCAGTTCGATTTGTTTTACTTTCCCATAAAACTTCATCATTATTATCTTTCAAAGCAAGATTGCCGTCATCATCTAAAATTAATTTTGATCCAGTGCATTTGTTATATTCGTCGGTACAGTTGTATTCATACGTTCTACCTGTTGCATCGGCAGGATAATTTACACTTCTACTTTCTCCATTGGGAAAACATTTATAACTACTTGAGAATGCTTTATCACAATTCTTCGCGGGATCTGGTCCGCCTCCAACAGTATATAATTTTTTTAGCTGATTATTTTTTATAGATTTCTCTATTTCTTCTCTTACATTATTTGTTTTTACTCTATAAATAACTGGCTTAGGTTTTTGTCTTTTCCTAGAATGACTACTTGATGATTGTGATCCACCCATTTAACTATAATAACCATATATTATTTCCAAATACATTAAACAACTACCTCAATAATGACAGTGGATCCGTTTTTCCGTTGCAATTTGCTCCATATGATCCGCTCTCTATTATTATTTTAGCACCATATTTCGGATCGCAATTCTTTATCCCATTAACGTCCCATGTTTTAAATCCTGATCCTCCAACGAAATCATTGCTGCTTCCACTAGACAATCTCCCTAAAGCCAATTGGCCATTATTCAACATTCCAACCGCATCTCTACCATCTTTATTATAGTTACCTTCTATTACAGAATAAGATCCAACAGATTTAGTTGCAACTTCTCCACCCATTTCGCTTAATTCTTTACCATATTCGCTAATATAGCATTCTGACATACCATTACTATTCTTACTAATCATAAAATATTTTCTCCCAAGATCAGCAGCTGCAACTTTGCATTTTTCAATTGCTTGATTCGGGTCTTTATCTGAAACTCCTGATAATGGTTTCATATTATGTTTAAAACTTTTCATACATCCTTTCCAGCTCTTCATATTTGTTTCTGGATTTGTTGCTCCCATAACCTGGATATTTGTGCCAGTGATACCACAAGATTGTTTTTTCATGGGTGTTCCAACAAAAAGATTAGGTTTTGTTCCTAACATTTTTCCTGGACTATTATAATTTTTTGACGAGCTAGATATAGTGGTAATTTCTGAAGGACAACCATATTTACCCTGAATATCTTTTAAAATACTGTCATTTGGAATATATTTATACATTCCTTTATCTGTAACATAACCAACTGCACCACTCCCTGAAAGCTTTACTAATTTACCAGAATAACTCTGAGATTTATTAGAAGTATTTAAAAATGTTGTTGTTTCTTCCATCAATGATGCATTAGATCTTCCATACTCTCTTAATGCTTCATTAAATCTTTTTTGGTATTCATCAAACCGCTGTTGTTGTTTTTTATTTTTTTCACCAACTTGCTGTTTTATCGTATTTTCAAAACCTTCTTTATTTTGTTCCCTGAAAAAGAAACTGGAAATTGGCTTTATGAAACTATCATATGTTGATTGTTTATTTTTAACTGACATAGTTCTTGCAGTTTTATTTTGATTACACATCAATAAATTATTACCTTGATTTAATCCATGAAACATGTTTGACATTTTTCTATCTATTATTAGAAACGATAAAAAAATGTATTTATAAAAAGTATTTATAAAAAGTATTTTTTAACTAAAAAATATATTCCTATAGTTAAGATCGCCATTGCAATTATATTTTCTATAATATTTGTTTCTTCAGTCATCATCGAATATGCTGTTATTACACCAACGATTACAGTTGCAATACTAATAAAGTAAAACTGAAATCTATTTGCACGACTATCAGACTCTGTTGTTTCCATGTCACCCTGAATAGTATTATTTTTTTGTTTCAGTTTATCTAACTTCTCAGCCATTGTATTTAATTTGTCAGCCAAGTTCATAATTTCACTGTCTTTTTCTTTTGATTTTTTTTGATAATTTTCACCTTTTGGAACGATTTTATTTATCATATTTTGTGCTTCTTTCATTTTATCATCTAACTTCTCACTAATTGTATTAAGTTCTTCCATATTTTTTTTAGCAGGATCATATTTAGAATGTGTTATATTATTATTATACGTGCCTTGTATTTGCTTATATGTTTTTATTAACATATTTATTTCTAATTCGAGCGTTTTTAACTTAATAATAGAAGGGCTATTTTTTTCAGAGCTCATAATATATTACCATTGGATAATTGTTTCTATAACACAGATATTATTGTTTTAAAAACTTTGGTTCATCGTCCGCTATCATTATTGCTTCAAACTCTTTAAAAAAATCTACTTTCTTATTTTGCAACATTTCATCAATTGCATTAATTGACCAAGGTCTTAATTTATTATCTCGCATAATTTTTGAAAGAAGATAAACAATAAGTCTATTATCTAGTTCATCATTATTTAAATCTTTATATTTGTCCTTAAACTTTCTATATAAATGCATATACGTGATACTGCATTTTATATCTAACCAACTACTCATATGTTTTTTAAAAAATGTAACAAACTGTTCATTTTCCATTAAAGCAGAAAGATCTTTTAAAAAATCATTTGCTTGTAATTTTTTTTCTCCTTCAACAATTCCTTTATGATATTCTACGATGGTATTCATTTATTTATATTTATTTAAAATAAATGAATGTTTATATGTATTTTTCAGAAATATAATTTGCCAAGAAATATACCATTAATATTCCCATAATAATTGCTAGTATCTCCATAGATCTACTAGAACCAATAAAAAATGCTTTTATTGAAAGCACTATTATAACAACTGCCATTATAAAAAATACTAATAATTGTAAAAAATTAGATCTTGCATATAATCTTGCATTTTCATTTTGACCAATAACCGTATTGTGTCTATCAGTATAATTATTTATATTTTCATTATCACTTTTCAACATTGATAGATGTTTTTCTAATTTTTTCTTTTCTACATTAATTGTTTTTTCATTATTAATGTCTTTAATAATCACATTTTTAAGATTTTTTGCGATTTTCTCTCCTAATACAACTAATCTTTTGTTTAATTTCATTATTTTTTTTAATACAGAATCATCTATGTCTAACTCATTACAAAAACTTGCATTTGTCATATTCCCCTTTATTTTTATTGATGAAAACTCATCTGGTGAAATTGAAACAGGAGAGATATTACAGGATTTTCCTTTATTTTTCCAAGTTTCGTCATTAAACATGTATTTATTGCCTTTTAAATCAACCCATGCTTTTTTATTATTTGTTTCATCTTTAATGTTTTTCCCCGCCATATCACACGGCTGTCCCGGATTCATTATTGCTCCCTTTGGTATTTTATTTAATAAAGAACTCTTTATTTTAACAGGATCGCTTGGACAAGAACTATTTTTTTTATCCCATGCTTCTAAGCTGTATTTTTGTGAATATCCATTATTATTTATATAATAATAATCGCCTTGTTCGGTAGTGACGGTTTTGCCGAAATATTTTTGGATATCTTTATTGGCGCGTTTTTTGTTTAAAATGCTTTCCATTAAAAGTTTATATGTTGAATTGTATTCCACTAAAGTTTTATTAAACTCATTTTCTAACTTAGAACCACTAGATTGTGGTGCTTTTGAATTATTTTTTTGCGCAGATGATTCGCCATGCATAGATTCAACAATAGTTTGAACGCCTTGCATTCCAGTGCTTTGAAAAGCATTAAGCTTTGGAGCAATCTCCCTATTATACATTTTGTTAAAGTCCATATATTCTTGTCCTTGATTCAGCGATGGATTTTTTTCATATGATTTGCCTTTATTTGGTATTATTCCAAGATCGTTTAAAAAGCTTAGTAATTTCATTTTCTATACAATAATGCTAGAAAATGTAATCTAATAATTTGTTTTTGAATGAGCATAAATTGAATATGATATTCCTAGAATTGATAAAAAATATAACCAATTCTCAGATAATCTCATATTATATATTTCTTTTGAATCATTAAACATTCCAACTGCTCCTAACTTTTTGTTTTCTAAACTGTTTAATATTTTCATTATTTTTGCATTATCTTTTTCCAATACGTTAATTTTTTTTAACTTGCCTGAGACACCATCGGATGTTTTATCAATGTCTTGCTGCAAACTATCTCTAAATAAAAATAAATCTGCTCTTAATTCGTTAAATGTTTCTTCATCTTTGTTATATTCATTTCTTGATGAATCACTGTTTGAATATGCTTTTGAGTAAGGAAAACTATTTGTAATAGAGTCTAGTGCTATTTTATATCTTACATTTAAATCAGCAAGTTCATTTTTATATTGAGTAGGTGATTTTTGCTTAACCATAATCTATATATTATGGAGAACATATTCTATAATGTTTTGCATTAATAGCAGTTCTGCTATTTCTAGTAACTTCACATACATTTCCAGGCCTCATACCTAAAACAAGCGCAACTGGTTCAAATCTAGAAATATCTGGTATCTGTCTATGATTCGCAATTGCATATTTTTTGAAAACATCAGTTTTCTCATCTACAGTTAAAATCCTATGAGGTGGTACTAGCTTGTGTTCTAGAATATTAAACTGCAAATGTTTTAGCCCTATGACTGTAATAAAATGTCCATCATCTGCCCATATTTGTCGCAATGATTTAACCAATGAATCATTTGCGCGAGCTCGAGCAATAACAATCAAATCATCTTTTTTCTCGAGGATTTCGTCAATTGTAAATAAATCTTCAATGTAATCATAAATATTATTGCTTCTAAGAGTTTTTCCTAGATGATATTTAACATATGCTTTTTTTCCAGTACTCTCATTCTCTACAAGCATATCTAGTTGCTGATTTTGATACATGCTATGAACTTCACTCACACTGGACCCCTCATAATTTGAAATGTCGAAACCTCTTTTTTGCAATATATCTAAAATATTTGCTCTGCTTTTTGCAAGACTTACAATAAAACCGCTTTGTGCCATATTAGTATAGTATATAATATGATATTTTTAAACTATTATTCCTTCAATTTTGCATTTAATACTTTAACCAAATGTAACTACTTTTTTGTTTTCTGAAGAACCATCATTTTCTGCTTTTTCCCCTTCTTGTTTTTGAGTTTTATCAGATTCCGTTTTGCTAACATCTAAAATCCCCCGCGACTCTTCATCATCAGTTACTGTAGTTATTGTACTAGATATAATTATTGGATTTATATCATCATTGTCTTTTTCTTTTTCTACTTCTTTTTTCCGAGGTGTATCACTGTTACTAGATTCTGTATTAATATTAATAATAACCGGTGCATGAGATTGAGGTTGAGATCCTCCAGACATAACTTTGCTTTTATCAATATCATTACTGTATAGCGCGTACTCTGGAGTAAAGTTTCCAAACTCAGGAGAAGGTGTTTGTTGAATCATCTGTGGGCTCATGATCTGTTTCGGAATATACGTATCAACACCAACTGACATTACCGGTTCTTCATATATTGGCGTAACTGTCTGTTTTTTAATAGCTGAAATTACTCTGTCCCAATTATTTGGCTCTCTATCTATTGCAAGTCGGCGAATAACTTCTTCATCTGGAATGATGCTTCCACTTGGCATTACTAATTCATCTTCTTTCCATCCAGATGGGTAATCTTTAGGATTACTTAAATGATCCTCTACATACCATACTTGAGATGGATTTCCGTTTTCATTTATAATCAAAGATTCAAATAAATCACCGGTTTCAAAGTCATATCCTGCAAATCTCCAGCCCTTTTCATTTGGATCAATATTTTTAGATTCTTTTTCTTTTTCGGCAGTAGTTTTCTCATATCTAGTCGGCAGAGGAGAAGGGGCATATGCTGCTTGGGGACTATCAAAATTAAACTTACTTTCAGAAATAAAAGACTGTGTATCGTCATTTCCAATTTTTGTTGGCGTTGTATTAAAAGCACCAGTTTTAGAACTTTTACGCGCAGCATTTTGTGCTTGAGATAAAATAGATTTAGGCGTCGCATCTTTTCCTGCTAATCTAACAACATTATCTGAAAATGCCATACTGGAAAGCTGATCAATATTATCTTCAGTAATAATTTTCATTTGAACACCCATTGTTTGAAGCTCTTGCATAAGCAGTTTAAATGCATACGGGATTCTTATTACGCTAAATGATCTCCCATATTTAGAAATATTTTCAATATTCATACCATCATCCATATTTCCAATAAATCGTATCGGTCCATCTGCATATGGACTCAAAAATAAATTGTGACTTTCATTATAAATTGCTGTCATACCTGTTTTATTACAAACCGCCATAAAATATTCATCACCGCGAACCATAAGAGACTCATTCAAAAAGTATGATGCTCCATGACCAGCAACCCCATCTCTTTCCATTTCTCCAATTCTTAGACCTCCATTATTTGCCCTACCTTGGACTGTTTGTCGTGTTAATTGTGTCCTTGGTCCTCTTGCGCGATAATTAATTTTATCTTTAACCATATGTTTCAATCTCATATAATATGTTGGACCTATAAATATCTGTGATTGCAATTGCTCTCCGGTCATACCATTATATAATATTTGATTACCAGACGAATGAAATCCAACATTTGTTAATAATTTTCCAAAATTGGTTGCTTTTTGTCCTTTATTCATAAAAGCAGTGCAATCACCATATCCGCCATACATTGTACATGCTTTTCCCATCAATGTTTCAACTAATTGTCCTATTGTCATTCTACTTGGAATGGCGTGTGGATTAATAATAATATCCGGCTTTAGACCATCAGATGTAAAAGGCATATCTTCTTCGGGTATAACTAAGCCAATTGTTCCTTTTTGACCACATCTAGAACAAAACTTGTCTCCAATATTTGGCACTCGTTCATGTCTTACTCTTACTTTTGCCAATCTAAATCCCTCTTCGCCTTCTGTTACAAATGTTTTATCTACAAACCCGAGCTGGCCCTTCTTTGGAACAACTGAAGCATCTCTGGATACGTTTGGATTTAATGGATCATTTGTAACACGACCAATCAATACAGTTTTTTCTGTAAGGGGTGTGTTTTCTTTAACCATTCCGTTTTCATCTAACTCTGAATAATCAAACCCTGGTTTTTTTCCAACAACAGTAGCTTCTTTTTCAATATTTGTAAATACAGTATCAACCTGCATATTTCCAATTTTAGAACTTTCTTCATACGCTTCATAAGAATTATAATAAGTTGTGCGAAATAAACCACGCTTTAAAGCACCTTCATTAAAAAGGATACTATCTTCAACATTATAACTTCCATAAACCATTATGGCTGCAATAACATTTTCACCATATGGGTGCTGTTCCTTGCATATTTTATTTAAATATCTACTTTTAATTAACGGAGTTTGTCCATTATTTAAAACAACCCCCATTTTATCAATTCTTGTTTGGAAATTAGAATGATACAATGAAACAGCCTGTCTCATTTGACCACATGCGAAAAGATCGCGCGGCAACTGATTATTTTCTGGAAAAATAATTTGGTTACCCATAACACCTAGAATTAATGATGGATGTATTTCAAGATGCGTATATGGCTTTTTATTTAAATCATCTCCATCAAATGCTACTAGGGCTCCTTCTGCCTCTGCAGTATCAAGATATTCAATAATTGCTTCAGAACCCTCTAGTGCTTCAATATTATCTACTGCATAAAGTTCGCTTAACTCATTGTATATTTTGCAACTTCTTGGATTAAACATCGTGTCTTTCTTAGGTGCAAACCCGGTAGTTAATTGCTGCCATGTAAAATTGCCTGAGTTTATTCTTTCAAGTATATGAGGTTTATCATAGCTGGGTTTTTTATTATCTTGTACATAAAATACTGGACGACACATTCTTCCAGAATCAGTAAAAATGTAAATTGATGAATTACCTATATCCCAACGAATTGATGAAAATACAGGCAACATCGATATTCTTCTTGCCTTTTTAAAATTAGAAATTAGTGTTTTTGGATCTTTAACTACACCAATCCATGCGCCATTTACAAGCACTTTTGTAAAATTACCATTTTGCTTGGGAGTCCCTTCTTCTAACAATCTTAGTTTATTTTTTTTCAACCATTGAATCATTGGCTTTCCAGAACAATTCGTAGTAATTGCCGCGGAAATTGCCATATGTTTATGCAATCCAACATTTCCACCATCGGGTGTATCTACAGGATCAATAATTCCCCATTGTGACCCATGTAAAAGTCTTGGTCCTATTACTTTTGCACTAGCATCTAATGGTAAATTAATTTTTCTAAGGTGTGATATTGCGGCATTGTAGCTTAAACGATTCAATCCTTGTACGGCACCTAGACGCTTGGTATGTTCAACCGCACCCCAATTCCCCTTGAATCCTTTTCTAAACCCAGTTTCAACAATTCTTTTAGCGAACGCTTCTTTATAATTTGCTTCAATCAATTGCGTGAACTTATTTCGATATAAACCTTTATTGTAAGTATATTTTTTATCAAAATGTTGAGATATCTCTCTTTGCTGCATTGTGTAGTACTCCTTAAATAAATCATAAATAAGTGATCCCGGCAATTCAACACGTTTATATTTAAAACTATCTCTATCGGTTGGTTTTACGTCTTTTGTATAAACGCGCATCATTTCTTTCGTCATATGACCAATATAATACGCTTTTTCATGAAAGTTCATCTCACCAACATGGGGAAGTAAATAATCTGATAATATTTCTAATGCATGTGGTGTAGTTTTTCCTTTAGTAAAAACTGCAATATACTTAAGCGCATCTTGTTGTGTGAAAATACTACCTGCGTCATAAATACATGGAGCAAATAAGTCAACATACGAACTATATTTTTCCATATCTAAAAGACAGTGCTCAATAATAGATTTATCAGATTCCACTCCTAATGCCCTCATTAAAATAAATAATGGAACTGGTTTTCTCACATTTGGAATATTAACGACGATATGTTTATTATTGCATGTTGGTGAAGGAGCAACCATTCTAATAGAAAGTGTTCTTATTGGTTTTGAAGCATCTTCAGAAACAGATCTTATTTCTGCAGAATGACTATACATATCATTTACTTTATCTCTTACATACAACATATTGTCTGCAAACTTTTCTTGCGAAACAATAACCTTCTCTTTTCCGTCTATAATAAAATATCCCCCATAATCATTTCTACATTCTCCCAATTCAAACCTCACATCAGAAGCTAGATTTTTTAAAATACATAAATCAGAAAAAAGCATAATAGGGAATCTTCCTAGAAATATTTTTTCCAATGTTGTGGAGTATGTTGGCTGTTTTGGTGCTTCTTCGTCTTTGTCTGATTTAATATAAAAATCAACATCAACATCAATATGAATTGTAATACCATATGTCATGTTTCTTAGACGAGCTTCATTTGGATACATAAAATGTTCTCTATCATCGTCATAAATTATAGGCTTACCATAATATAATTTGTTTCCATTCTTGCCTGCCATGAAAATATTACATCTAAGACCAAACTCTTTTGTTTTGGGGTCTTGTTCTTTCATAATTTGAATAGGATTTTTTTCTCGAAATATTCTCTTAATTCCATCATTGTAAAACTCATTAAATGAATCCAAATGATGATTAACTAGTAAATTAGGATTATCTTGAAATAACTTATCTATTATTACTTGTGCTAACTGATCACTCATTTTATAATATAGTTCCATCTTATTTTTATGCTTATTACTAAGACAATCAATTATTTTCAATATTCTTTATTAAATAATATTGAAAATGTTATTCATTTATTCATTCAATTCATCCATCATTTAATCATATTGTTTTAAACTAGATGGATTAGCAATTATAACAAAAAGACCAATGAGAACAAAAAACAAAACATATGGGAAAAACAAAAGAAACCATGAAAACTGGGTAAATCCTGCTTTACATACAGAGTTTAAAACAAATGTCCAGAAAGCAATGTAAAGTGCTTTTCCAACAAATACTGCTGCGATATTATCAACCGGACATTCATAAGAACCAATGCAATATTTTCCAGAGTTCCCTATATTTTGTGTAACCATAAGTATTAAAGAAATCACAGAAATAACTAAATAAACATATGCAGGACTGCATAATTTTCTAACATGTTTCATTACGTTCATTATATTAAATAAGTAGAAAACATTTTACAATTTGGCAGCACTATTATCTGCGTTTTTTACTATTTCATTTAAGTCAGATGGTTGAAAAGGTTTTAATTTAAAGTTTTGACCACTATATTGATCTCTTGTTGGGTAAGGAGATAGAGGCGAAGACTTTCCATTAAAAGTACTCACTGCACTTGAAGCACTATGTTGAATACCCCTCACTGCATTTGTTAGTACTTGAAATGGATTTGACCGCCTTCCTCCGCGCATTTTTTTTGTTTTTCTTTTGTGTTTTCTTGCGCGATGCTTTTTACCATGGCGAGTTTTATGATGTTTTTTACCGTGGTGCTTTTTACCATGATGCTTTTTACCATGATGCTTTTTACTATGATGTTTTTTACCGTGGTGCTTTTTACCACGATGTTTTTTGTAAGTTTTTGACTTTTTCTTAATTTTTCTTTTTTTTGTTTTCTTTTTACCTCCTTTGTAAATATTAACAGTGCTTTCTGGATGATCTCCAACATTAGGGTTGAATGGATAATAATTTCCATTTGACGAACAGTTTCCACTTACACAGGGTAAATTACTTAAATCGCTGCCATATGGTTTTCCTACAGGATGAGCTGCAGAAGAAAAAACTTGGCTTCCACCATTTTGATTATTAATATCTAAAGAATACATTTATATATTAATTATAGATTTTATTCGATATCTACATGTGTAAGCATATGTCTCCTACAACAGGGTCTAGTTAAATTAAGAATGTCCATTACTTGTCCTTCTGCGGTTTTCTCTGTGTTATCTGCAGTCAAATAAACAATAGAAGAGACATCCATATTTTTTTCATTTTTCATTTTTCTTACTTCTCTTTGATAAAATCGATATTTATTTCCAAGTACCTTTCCACATGTAAAACATTTAACCGGGATAATCATTGTTCTAATATATTTAACAAAGATTATCTTGATGTCAATTTTCCGTAAAACTATTAATTATCTAAATATGTCGGTCCGCCATGTTTGCCTTTTTTTCCACCAACGCATTTATCGTCTTCTGTTAAAACGCAATATTTTGCACTAACACATCCCTTTTTACTAAAGGTTGTGCAATAATCATGCAAAACATCTGGTTGATCGTGATATTTACTATGAATAGCATTTACATCTGGCCTAGAATCAAATGTCTCAACAGTAATAATTTTATTTATCCTTTTATCTACAACTGGATTAAAATCAATATTCAAGATTTTAAATGCAGTAAGGATTGTTAGAAAACAAATGACTACTGTTAAAATACTCGGCCAATGAGTTGCTAAAAATGAATCAAGATAAGACATAATATATATAACTAGAGAGATTAATGCTCAATCTATTGTATTTATTTAATTTTTCTATGTTTCCGTGTTTTTTTGCGAGCTAATCGTGTTTTCTTTTTCCGTGTTTTTTTCTTTTTACTTTTTGAATGAACTACTTCAAATATCATTTCTTTTCTTTTTTTCCAATTTTTTTTCCAACTACCATAATCAACATCATCCTCATATATTTTTTTTACTTTCAAGCCTTTTGTTTTATTTGTTCTTTTACTGTTTGACAAAATAACTATATTATTCTTAGAAGGTTCCAACCATTTTTTAATTGTGTTCCATAATTTTTTTTCTTTTTCTGTATCCCATATTTTCTTTGCCCTGAACGCCGTAGCAACATAAGGAGGATCACAGTAGATAATAGTATTTTTATAATCTAAATCAAATACACTTTTTTCTTTATATACAAACTTGGAACTTGTAAAATATGGTTGCAGTCTTTTTAGATATTCTTTTTTTCTTTTAAGAATAATTTCACTCCATTCTGTTAATGTGTGGGTTTTATCAGATTCTTTATTGGCACCTGGCTTTGATCCACCAAAATATTGACCACCAAATCCTAATGTATAACCAATAAATGATTTCTGCGCCGAGGGACTTTTATCTTTTTTATAACTTTCCCATTTTTTTTGTGTAATTGGATCTGTTTTTGGCAACCAACCCTTCTGCAACTCTTTAAATAATACACTTATTGTCGGATTTACATCACTAAAAATATATTTCTTAAATAAATTATTTTCATCATCCGTCATAACTCGTATTCCTACGCGCGCCATTCCGCTAAATGGTTCTGCATAATTTTTAATAGATGGATTCTCTTCTAATTTTTTATAAACCATTTTTGATATTGTTTTTGCCAATTTTGATTTTCCAGCATGATACGGCAATGGCATTACTAAATTATAATGTTATTATTTT
>Ga0257110_1000329_pt1 | contig 24237 bp, 14 predicted proteins | sample LP_taG_7_FD_190184 | JGI IMG/M metagenome (GOLD analysis project Ga0257110, IMG submission 190184) | Marine microbial communities from Northeast Subartic Pacific Ocean, Canada - LP_J_2015_P26_10m | ecosystem: Environmental > Aquatic > Marine > Oceanic | place: Canada: Northeast Subartic Pacific...
GAAGTGGCCAACCCATTTCATCCCTGGATACTTTTGCATGATCTTAGAGGACATATCTGCAAAATCCTTTAGTATCTTACTCTCATCTGTACCATTGAATGAGACGGCTTTAAAACCATTAGGAAAGCCTGTTTCGTCAAATTGTAATTGACCAATAGAGATACAAACAATTCTACCCCATTCTGGATTTAGTCCAGCCATTCTAGGAAACATCTTATGTGGGTCTTCAAACTCGGCTAATTCCACCGGATTCTTCTGAACCAACTGCATAGTCTTTAGGTTCCAATATTGTTCTAATTCTGGGTTCTCATCGATAATCTCTTGAAACGTCTCTTTTTGAGTTGCTGTTTCAATGTCGATGAATATCATTTGTTTTAATTCGTCTATTGTGTACATTCTTTAAATCTTTAATCCTTTTATACTAAAAAACTGCCTAGCGTTAACTAGACAGTTCTTATACGTTCGAAGTCTTATTTGTTTCTTAAGAACTTCCAGATTAATCCTATAAAACTATCGGCTTTATACTTTTTGCCTTTGTGGTTTAATAGGTAATCTTTTCTTTCACCTTTTTTCATAATTTTTGTTTTTAAGCCATCCAACCATCTGAAGCTTCCCAATCTTTAATTGAGGTTAACAGAGAATATGCTTCAAAAGAAAGTGCTACTGAAACGTAGCCGCCAGTTACTGAGTTTGGCACTTTATCTGGACTTAGATAATAGTCAGGTGCTTCCTTAATTCTACTATTAAGAAAATCAAACATTTGATCTACGTCCATGTGATGAACCCAAATGTTTATATGCATACATGCCATATTTGCTTTACCCATTACTCTTTACTAAATCTTTTTTTATCGAACTCAATTGTTGAGTCAATATCTTTCTTCTGGTACATATCTATCTGTGCGTCATCAGTAGAATGTAGTTTTTTATCATAATAATCTTGATAGACTTTTTTGTAGAGTAATGCCATTACACCATAGAGAGGAGCAAACTCTGAAGACATTTCAACTACCCATGGTTTTCCATCAGTGTCAACCATTAGGTCTATTGAGTATATGTCTAAACCTTCATGTGCCTCATTCATTTCCTGAAATACTTCATTCCATTCCTTTGGCATTTTAGATAAATCCTTTAGGACATATTTAAACAATAGTTTATCTTCTTTCTTTTTTGTCATCTCTTTGGTCTCCTTGTTACCGTGCACTCTTTGTACCCACATAACAGGCTCACCTCTCCACATCATTATTCTGTGTTCTTCATCGATGTCTATCTTCTCGCTGAAGACTTCAAAGTCAGAAAGATCCATACCATTAGCTTTTTGAAGAGTATCTATTTTAATGATACCTTGGCCTGAATATCTGTTATCCGGCTTCGCTATGATAGGGAACTTTAACTGATCTAAATCTTTTGCATCAGATGTAGTCTTAGGCACATGTTTAGAATCTTTATGTGTTTCGTGCCATTTAACTTTTGATGCTATTTCCATCTTCTTCTCCTTAGGATTATAGATTAATCCCTTTGGAGTACCAGCATCTAATAGTCTTTGTGTATGAATATTACAAAAATTAATTACTGGCATATCAGCCTTCATAGGCTCATCACCTTTAGTAAATAATTGCATATAATTTCTAGCAAAACAAGACTTATCAGTTACATACTTAAAATCAGTTAGCTCAGTGGATACACACATAATAACTTTGTGCAATCCTCCGTAACCTTCATTAAGGAATGTGTGGAAATCTTTAATAATCATAGATTATATATCTATGATTTTAAGATGGGAATACTTCTATAGTTCTTTCTTCTCTAACTAAATCTGCCCATTTGCCTTCGTATCTTGTACCTTTGACAATATGGTTATCAACCCAGTGATAATTACCACCTCTAGGTTTTCCCATTAACAGACCATGGTATTTGAATCCATGTTTATTTAACCATGTTTCTGTAATATCTCTAACTTCTTCTGTTCTTGAAGTAAAGAATGTTACAACATGTCCTTCGTCAAACCATTTATTAAGTGTTTCTACTGCACCTTTATATGGTTCTACTACTGACATTCTCTCTGGTTCTTCATTTGGTACATCATCTGTAATTGTACCGTCAATATCAATTAAATAATTCTTGCAACCGTTTTTTAATACTGGAGAGACTAAATGTCCGTCATCTCCTACTATCTTATTAAATGTGATTTCTTTTTTCATGTATCTTTTAATTAGCTTTCTTTTCTCATAAATGAAACGCAAATGTATCTCTTACCTGCGTAAATTGGTCTAGCACCGTGTAGGTGTGTAACCATACCAGGGTGAAGTGTCGCAACTCCTACTCTTTCTGGATTTGATAATAAATTGTATTTTGGGAACCATGTTCCACCACCGTCAAATTCATCATTTAATTTAACCACCATAGTTACGTGACTAAAATCGTGATGCAATGAAAGGTGTGATTGTCTATCTGTAGTATATCTTGCAAGGAAATTTTCGCTAAACATATCCTTCCAACCTTTACCTTCTAAAGTCCATAAGTGAATACAAAGAGGATAAACAACTTCTTTAAGTACTTGATGATATGCGTCTTGTAAATTTATGTCTTGTAATAAAACATCGTTTGTAGGATAAAACTCATGTCTATCAATTGTCCATTTATCTAGAGCTTCTGAAAGAGCTACTGCTTCTTTACAAAACTTCTCTGTAAATAGTGGGAATTCATATACATTATGTCCAATATCATCAACCATTAAATCATACTCACCTTTTAGCATTGATTGATTTACATATTTTAATTTCCAAGCATCCCAATCCGCTGTATCTAATATTTCAAAATATGGTTCTTTAGGTGTTTTTATTTCTGTTTGTTTTTTCATTAAATTAGGATTTAATTTAGGATCTAGTTCAATTGTTGAATCTTCCTGCGCTCTTTTCTGTTGAATAAACTTTTCAGACTCATGAGCTATCGCAGTTAATGTTGGTGGAAATAATGCTGCAATATCTGGTCTTCTATGTACAGTATATGTTGCTGCTAAGAATTCATCAGCTGGAATTAAGTTTTGCTTAATCTTATAGTTCTTTAATAATTTCTTGGCACCTTCTAAAGTAACTACATAGGCATGTGTACAATAACTTGCAGTTGGTGTAACCCAGCTACCGCCTACAGATACTTCTTCCGCCTTCTTATTAATCTTCCATCTACCAAGGTATGCAATATCAAAATCTACAGCAGGTTCGTCTAACTTGCCCATTTCGCCATTACCTAGGAAGTCATCTTCCAAGATTAAAGTTCTTTCTAAACCTTCACTTACAATTCTTTCCCATATTTTAATATGAGATACCATACAACCTATTTCACCTGGAATAACATCTCTCTTCCACCAGTCGTTCCATGTATCTTCTCCTAGGTTCCACTTACTATAAGCTGCATAACCTTCTGGAGCCCCATCTTTAATACCATTCCATGCTGGATATATTTCATACCCTGTTGAGTTTGCAAAATTTAGTTTTTGTAGACCTTTAAGTGTCTTATCCTGCATTTCAGAATCTTGACTATCTAAAGATATTACATAAATTTTATCTATATTCATAATTTGCTTGCTTTTTGTTGTTCTTCTCTAAGTCTATTATATGTATGTTCACCTGCTTCATCTATATCTAGTTCACCATCCATAAGTTTTCTAAATAACTCTTTCCAAACATAAGCTCTTTCATTCCATGTTTGTTTACTTGCCCATTGATGGGCTTTATTCTTTGCAAATATCTTAAGGGATGGAGATAACTGCTTCAATGTTTCTATTAATTTATCCCACTTTGTTTCATTATCATCTAGTATAATACCAGAGTGTACAGTTTCTTTTAAGCCTGCTACTTTAGTAACTATAGGTAATACTTTAGCGTATTGCATTTCTAAAGCTGTAATACAATAAGTCTCTTCATAAGATGTTAAGTAACACCAATAATCAGATTCTAGCATTGCTCTATGTAAAACTTCTTGATTTACAGGGCCGTGGAATGTAACCCCTATATTTTCTAATATTTCTTTATGTTCATTAATCCACTTCATTTGTGAATATTCATTAGAATAAGCTGGCCAATAAACATTTAATGTAGCATCATATAATACGTCTTTTATTCTAGGCCAGTTTTTTAATAGGTCTATTAAATCTCTATCAATTGCTGATGACCATATAAATGAGTTAATCTTTTTCTTAGGATGTCCTACAAATGTAGACTTGTCAATACCATTACCAATCTTAGCCTGATTTTCTTTTAACCATCTATAATTATCTTGGTGTTTCCAAGCATGCCAATGTGTTAAAGTAACAGTTGCATCTAGATAACCATAGTCATAATCCATGATTTCCTGTACTAGATCGTTTTCTATTTCTACGCCATTCCACCAATGATGTACTTCTGTATTATGTGCCCAAAATATCTTTTTAGCATTATACTCTTTAAATTCTAAAGCAAAATGAGCATAAGAAGTTCCTATAATAATATCAAAAGAATCGTGGTGTTTATCATGTATATGGTTAAGATTACAATATTCAACACCTCTTATATTACCTGAATTTTTAACCATACCAGATACTATAACTTCATAACCAAAGGTAACTAATTCTTCTGCTATTTTAATTACTGCTATTTCTGAACCTGCAATTCCTGAAGTTGTGTTACCATCCCATTCATTCTTTTGGTAACCTGTATAAATAAGTATTTTCATATATTACTATATTACCTATAATGCTCTCCACCAACCCAAAGTACTAAAGATTTTCTAGTACCATTAGTAACTGGACTTACTCTATGCATCATATAACTTGGAAATAAAACTCCTACACCAGCTCCTCTTTCACAAGTTCTAGTGTGACTAAATAAACCATCACCACCACTTCCAGTACAGAGTTGTAGCTCACCACCTTCATATTCATTACTATCAGATAATTGAATAGTAATAGATACTTTTCTTTTACATGGTAATTCACCTGGACCAATATCTTGATGCCAGTCATAATGTCCATGTTCTGAAGCGTAGTATTCTGTATATTGAATACATTCTAATGCTGTCTTTAAATCAAAATGCCATAAAGCATCATTTGCTTCTGTAGAAAGATTCATCATTCTTTCATACAACCAATCCCAGTTAACATTGTCTCTTGGAATCCACTTAATCATTGAAGATCTGGTGTTACCACCATCTTCGTCTCCTATTACAGATGCTCTTTGTGCTTCTGGTAGTTCACTTGCCATGGCTATAACTTTATCAACTTCTTGTTTGCTTAGCCCGTCCTTAAACCAATAATATTGTTGAGGGTTGTTTTCTTTTGTATCGTAAAGGTATTTTGTCATAATGGAAAATAATGTTTAACAGTTATACAACTAATGTTCTATTTGTTTATTTATCCACCTTAATTTTATACGGCTAATATCATTAGATACTAGTTCTCCTTTGTTGTTCCATTCAGATAGTCTAAAAGAACACTCTTGAGCAGCACCAAAGAGTCCCCACCATGCTTTCTCGCTTATGATATTAGATATTACATCTGTAGTGACGACATCCTTAGAAACCACTGAAATGGCTATATCCTTTGCCATCTCAGGATTACATTCATTACCTATTGCTATAACATTATCTAGTTTAAATTCATAAGTACCATATAAAGAATCACCTGTATAAATTTGTGCATAATGGTCTTCGTAAATTAAGAATTGTCTAAATTCATAGTCTGGAATAGAATTAAAATCACCACTCTTAACACCTGCAATATATTTGCTTCGATTAGATACTAGTCCCTGTAAATGGAAAAACTTACCATCATCAAAGAAAGTGAGTGAATCCATTGGGTTTAATTTAACTTCAGTTAAGAAAGCTGAAATTATTTTATCTTCTCTTTTAGAAAGTAGAAGTAATGACATTATAGTCCTGATTGAGTCTCAGCGATTGCAGCTCTTGCTTCAAGTTCTTTCATCGCTTCAATTAATAATGCATTTAGGTGTTCGTAGTTAATTGTATAATAACCGTCTTGTCCTTCATCCGTAGGAAGATGGTCAAGTAATTCTACTAGGTTAGGTTCAATAGCCATTAGCTCTTGTGCAATTAAACCAATTCTTCTAGGTTTTTGTTCACCTTCTGCAACTCTATCATAACCAAATTCATCAGCCTTCTCATTTGAATAGAAATAATAAGACTCCATTTGTTTTACTTTTGCTAAAGCGTTTGTAATACTACCTTGTACTGCTTTAAGTCTTTCATCAGATCTTTTGCCATCGTCGCCTACTTTGTCAAGGTCGTCTTTAGGGTTATGTACTAAGAATCCACTAGCAAAATAGTTATCCACGTCTTCTACGTCTGGGTTAGCTACCCAAACAGATTCGTATACTTTTTCTATAGAAGTTATATCAATCCATTGATAACTCTCGTTAAGCATTTGGTCTCCTACAACAACATCTCTAACTGCTTCGAACGATGTGGTTCCAGCTCTTTTAATAAGTATTGCGTGTTCATTAGTTGCTTTTAAAGTATTATTAACTAAATAATATACACCATAAGATCCTAATTTATTATTTACCACCTGTGCCGTCATAGCAGTTCCGTTAAATGATGTTGTACTCCATCCATACCAATTTTCATCAGTTCCTAATCCATCTATATTATATGCTTGTACAGAATCACCTACGACTAAGTCTTCTACATTCTTGTAAGTACCATCAGCCATTTTAATTGGTGTACCATAAGGAAGACATTCACCACCAGAACCTGGAGGTCCTGTTGGACCGTAATTACCTGTTTGACCTTTTTGACCTTTAGGGCCAGTTGCACCTGTTGGACCCTGTGCACCTGTATATTTTAAAGCTTCTGATTTAGTAAGTACTCTAGGATTACCTTTTGGACCGGTTGGACCTTGTCTACCAGTAACACCTTTTGGACCGGTTGGACCCGTAGGACCAGTATTACCTTGTCTACCTGTTGGACCTGTACCTCCTTGTGCACCTGTAGCACCATTACTACCACTAGTACCTGTTTCACCACCTGGTCCCTGATTTCCACCTGAACCTTGATTACCTTTTGCACCAGTAGAACCAGTTGCACCTTTACCACCACCAGGACCAGAACCACCACTTGCACCCTGAGAACCAGTTGGACCAGCATTACCTCTTGGACCAGTATCACCTTGTAGACCTTGATCTCCTCGGTCACCTTGTGGACCTCCACCGCCAGTTGCACCTTTTTGACCTTGTGGACCAATACCACCTTGCGCACCAGTATCTCCTTTAGCACCTTGGCTACCAGTTCCACCTTGTGGACCGGTTGCTCCTTTAGGGCCTTGTCCACCAGTATTACCTTTAGGACCAGTTGCACCTTTAGCACCTTGGCCACCTTGACCACCTTGACCACCAGTATCTCCTGTACGTCCTTGGTCACCTCTTTCACCTTGACCACCTGTTGCACCCTGAGCACCTGTTGGACCTTTTGGACCTTGTGGGCCAGTTGCACCCGGTGCACCAATACCTCCACCGGAACCTGAACCTCCTCGACCTCCAGTTCCACCTTGAAGACCAGTATTACCTTTTTCACCTTGACCACCTTGTGGACCAGTTGCACCTTTAGGTCCTTGTTCACCTCCAGCACCTTGTTCACCTGTATTACCTTTTGGACCCTGTCCTCCTTGAGCTCCAGTTGCACCTTTAGGGCCTTGTGGACCTGTTCCACCACCATCGCCATTTGGACCAGCAGGACCTTGAGCACCAGTTGCACCTTTTGCGCCAGTATCACCTTGTGGACCTTGTCCGCCAGTAACACCTTTTGGACCTTGGTTACCAGTTGGACCTTGAGCGCCAGTTGCACCTTTTTGACCTGTATTAGTAAATGCGCCAGTTAAATAACCATTAACTATATCTGGAGTATCAGAAGTAACCTCTTCAATTCTAGGATATGCGAATACTAATTCTGAACCAACACTATTAGCATAGTAATGATATGTTCTATGTCTAAGTGAAGTAGTTGTACTTTGCATTACTCCATCACCACCTAGGTTACATCCATTAGTATTGAATTGATAACCAGCCATTGTATAAACACCTGTCTGTGAATCTCTACCAACATTCGTACTACCAGAAGGGAATACGTGACCTACATGTAAATACCATACATCTTTTGTAAAACCACCAATATTACGACATTCAAAATAAGGATTACCCTCATTAGTAACACCATCTTGATCTCTAATAACAGCACCTCCACCATTTGTTCCAAAATAAAATGTACCGTTAGTTTGAGTTGAAATTCTTTTCATCCATATACTAAATCTATACTTTTTAGTATGATCTACACTATGGAATGAACTGTTCCATCCACCATCACCGTTATTACCATTACCATTTGGTATAGTTCTCCATAATATAGCTTGTTCTCCATAAGGACCTTCTCCATATTCAATAATGTTTTCATTTGAATCACCATTACGCGAGAATCCAGTAGCTGAACTATTACCTACAGTCCATGTTGAATAATCTAACATGTTATCTTCATTAATACCTAAATAACCTTTTAGACCTTTTGCACCTTGATTACCACTACCACCTTGTGGACCAGTAAGACCTTGAGCGCCAGTTGCACCTTTAGAGCCTTGTGAACCAGTAGCACCTACGTCTCCTCCCAATCCTGTAACACCTTTTGGACCTTGGTTACCAGTTGGACCTTGAGCACCTTGAGCACCAGTTGAACCTTGATTACCACCGCCACCTTGAGCACCTTGATCTCCTACACGTCCTTGGTCACCAATTTCACCTTGGCCTCCAATTGCACCGTCAGCACCTTGAGCACCAGTATCACCTTTAGGACCAGTATCACCAGTATCTGCACTACCTCTATTTTCACCACCAGCACCTTTTGGACCTTGAGCACCAGTTGCACCCTTTGGACCGCCACCACCTTGTGGACCTAGTTGGCCTTTTATACCTTCTTCACCTGTACCACCTAATTCACCCTTTTGACCCTTTGGACCGTGTGGACCAGTATTACCTTTTTCACCACCAGGACCTTGATTACCTCGTGGACCTTCAGCTCCTGTAGCACCAGTTCCTCCTGGAGAACCTGTACCTCCACCAGAGCCTGAACCTCCTGTAGCACCTTGTGGTCCAGTATTACCTTTTTGACCACCAGGACCTTGTTCACCAAGTGCACCTTTTTGACCTTTTGCACCAGTATCATTTCTACCCGGATCTCCTACTTCACCAGTATTACCTTTAGGACCTTGTGGACCTGTAACAGGATTACCTTGAGGGCCAATTGCACCTGTTTCACCTTTACGTCCTTGTGTACCTTGAGCACCTTGAGCACCTTGATCTCCTTGTGGACCTTGTGGACCTTGAGCACCTCCACCACCTTGTGGACCAGTTGCACCAGAATCACCTGTACTACCATTGTTGGCGGTATTACCTATAAGTCCTTCGGCACCTTGGGCACCTCCAGCTCCTTGACCACCTTGATTACCTTGAGCACCTTGATCTCCACCAGCACCTTGAGAACCTTTTGGACCTTGTGCACCAGTATTACCTTTTTCACCTTGTTCACCAGTTGCACCTTTTCTACCATTAGTAGCAGTTGCACCCTTTTGACCTTTTTCACCAGCAGGACCATCTAAACCAGATGCACCTTGGTTACCTTTAGCACCACCGCCACCAGTAACACCTTTTTCACCTTGAGCACCTGTATTACCTTTTTCACCAGTACCACCTTGAGGTCCTTGTAAACCATCTGCTCCAGTTGCACCACCTAAACCCTGTGGACCTAATATACCTTTTTGACCTTCAGCTCCTTTTGGACCTGTACCTCCTTGTACACCCGTTTCGCCAGTTACACCTTTTTGGCCTTGTGCTCCTTGAGCACCTTGATTTCCTGTTAATCCAGTTGGACCTGTAGCTCCTTGAAAACCAATAGCACCTTGCTCTCCTTGAGCACCTGTATCACCTTTACTTCCAGTATCTCCTAGTGGACCTTGATTACCTTGAAAACCTACACCACCTTGTGCACCTTTTTGACCTTGTGGACCTGTATTACCTTTTGCACCATCACCGCCCTGAGCACCATCATTACCTTGAGCACCAGTATTACCTTTTGGACCTGTATTACCTTTTGAGCCTTGAGCACCTGTATCACCACCAACACCTATCAACCCAACATTACCTTGATTTCCAGGTTCACCTCCAGCGCCTTGAACACCTGTTGCTCCTTTTGAGCCTTGAGCACCCGTTCCACCATTAGAACCTTGACCACCACCAGAACCTGAACCTCCTGTAGCACCTTGAGCACCTTGTTCACCAGTATCACCTTTTTCACCTTGAGGACCTTGTAAACCATCTGCTCCCCTAATACCTTTTAGTCCTTGGTCACCTTGTGGACCTTGTGCACCAGTATTACCTTTTGCACCTTGAGCACCTTTTGAACCAGGAGCACCATTACTAGCTGTATTACCATTATTACCAGGCAGACCTCCAATACCTTTTGCTCCTCCATCACCTTTAGGACCAGTTTCTCCACCGCCGCCAGTTGTACCTTTTTCTCCAACGGCACCATCAGCACCTTGAGCACCTTTTAAACCTAATTCACCTTTAATACCTTTAGGACCAGTTGAACCTTGAGCACCTTTTGAACCTTTACTTCCTGGATTTCCATAAGAACCTGGTATACCCTTTTGTCCTTTGGCACCATCAGAAGGCTCATTAACATTTATCCAAGATTTTGTGTTTGCGTCCCATGCCAAATATTGACCGTTCTGCGGGCTTGATATTGTGAATAATTCAAACTGTTTAAGTTTTAGTTTCGACATGTTATTCTCCGCTGTTTAATTGAGTTTCAATATTAGTTAACTTAATATCTAATTCTTTAATTGCTTCAATAAGTACTGCAGGTAATTTAGAATAGTCAACACCAAAATAACCAGGATGGTTATATAATTCATGAACTATTTCCGGGAATACCGATTGTACTTCTTGTGCAATAACACCAATTTGTGGGGCTGTTTCATTATATCCTAATGAATTTGCTAACGCATTGTTATTCCAGACAACACCTCTTAATGTTTTTATTTTTTCTAGTGTATTTCCTACCGGAGCATCAATAGTCTTTAATCTACTATCTGAGAAGCCAGAAGGACCTTGTGGACCTGTTGGACCCTGAGCACCTTTTTGACCTTTAGCACCTTGTGGACCAGTTGAACCTTGTGGACCTGTTGGACCTTGAGCAGCTACACCTATAGGACCTTGTGGACCAGTTGGACCAGTATTACCTTGTGGACCGGTTGGACCAGTTGGACCCTGTGGACCGGTTGGACCTTGACTACCTTGTGGACCAGCTGGACCGGTTGCACCCTTAGCACCATTTGAACCTGCAGGACCCTGACTACCTTGTGGGCCAGTACTACCTTTTGCACCACTAGGACCTTGAGGACCACCTGCACCAGTAGTACCTTTAACACCTTGTGGACCGGTTGGACCAGTTGGACCCTGACCACCTTGTGGACCGCCAGCACCTTGAGCACCAGTTAAACCTTGTGGACCTTGACCACCTTGTGGACCTTGAGCACCTTGAGCACCAGTTGCACCTTTTGGACCGGTTGGACCTCCAGGACCAGTTGCCCCTTTTTGTCCTTTACTACCTTGAGCACCTCCGCCACCTTGAGCTCCCTGAGCTCCTTGTGGGCCAGTTGCACCTCCACCGCCTTGAGCACCAGTTGCACCTTTTGGACCGGTTGGACCTGTTGGACCGCCAGGACCTTGTTCACCTTGTGGACCAGTATTACCTTTAGGGCCGGTTGAACCACCTCCACCTTGATTACCTTTTGCACCAGTAGCTCCTTGAGGACCAGTACCACCCTGTGGACCAATACTACCCGTTGAACCTTTAGCACCTTGAGCACCGCCGGGACCTTGAGCACCAGTTAAACCAGTTGCTCCTTTAGGGCCTTGAGCTCCACCGCCACCTTGTCCTCCAGTTGCTCCTTTAGCGCCTTGAGCACCTTGAGCACCTTGTGGACCTCCAGGACCAGTAGCACCTTTTTGACCTTGTGGTCCAGTTGGACCTTGAGCACCATCACTACCACCTGGACCTTGTGGACCAGTATTACCTTTAGCACCACCAGCTCCAGTTTCACCTTGTGGGCCTTGAGCACCGCCACCACCTTGAGCACCAGTATTACCTTGTGGACCAGTATTACCTTTAGCTCCAGTTGGACCTGTTGAACCTAATTCACCTTTTTGACCAGTTGCACCAGTATCTCCTTGTGGACCTTGACCACCTTGTGGACCAGTTGCTCCTTTAGCACCTTGTGGACCAGTTGAACCAGTTGCACCTTTTTGACCTTTTGCACCTTCAACACCTTGTGGACCAGTATTACCTTGTGGACCTTGTGGACCAGTTGCTCCTTTAGCACCAGTACCACCTTGTGGACCAGTTGCTCCTTTAACACCTTGTGGACCTTGACCACCTTGTGGACCAGTATTACCTTGTGGACCTTGTGCACCAGTTGCTCCTTTAGCACCTTGTGGACCTGTACTACCTCTTGGACCTATTTCTCCAGTTGTACCTTGTGGACCAGTTGCTCCTTTTGCACCTTGAGGACCAGTTGGACCTTGTCCACCTTCAAGTCCTTGGAAACCTTGACCACCTTGGCCACCTTTTTGACCTTTTTGACCTTGTGGACCAGTTGCTCCTCCATCGCCTTGAGCACCTTTTGGACCTGTACCTCCTTGAGGACCAGTTGCTCCTTTTGGACCAGTAGGACCAGTAGGACCCGTACTACCTTTTGGACCTTGTGGACCTGTATTACCTTTAGCACCACCGCCACCTTGAGCACCTTGTGGACCTATTTCACCCTTTTGGCCTTTTGCACCATCTGATGCTTCTCCAGCTGGGCCTTGATTACCTTTTGCACCAGTATTACCCTGTGGACCAGTAATTGAATCACCTTGTGGACCTTGTGGACCAGTTGCACCTTTTTGACCTTCTGGACCTGTTGGACCGGTTGCTCCTTTAGGGCCTTGACCACCTTGATCTCCTTGAGGACCTGTATTACCTTTAGGACCTTGAGCGCCAGTTGCACCCTTTGCACCATCACTACCATCTACACCATCAGGACCTTGATTACCTTGTGGACCTGTTATACCTTTTTGACCTTTTGCACCAGTACCACCTTGAGAGCCAGTATTACCTTTTGAACCTGTTGCACCTTTTGGACCAGTTGCACCAGTATCTCCTTGTGGACCCTGTGCTCCAGTTGCACCATCACTACCATTTACACCAGCAGCACCTGTTGCACCTTTTGCACCAGTATTACCTTGTGGACCTTGTTCACCAGTACCACCTTGAGCACCTTTTGCACCTCCAGCACCTTGTTCTCCTTGAGCTCCTCCACCACCTTGAGCACCTTTTGCACCAGTAGGACCGCCAGGACCTTGAGCACCTGTATTACCTTTTGAACCAGTTACACCATCATCTCCTTGAGCACCTTTTTGACCTTGTGGGCCAGTTGCTCCTTCAGCTCCTTGAGCACCTGTACCTCCTTGAGGACCGGTTGCTCCTTTTGGACCAGTAGGACCTTGAGGACCAGTTACACCTTTTTGACCAGTATTACCTTGTGGTCCTAATTCACCTTTTTGACCTTTACCACCTTGAGGACCTAAATCACCTTGAGGACCTAAATCACCTTGAGGACCTTGTGCACCAGTTGCACCTTTAGGGCCAGTTGCACCACCGCCACCTTGTTCACCTTGTGGACCTGTATTACCTTGTGGACCTTGTTCACCTTGAAGACCAGAAGCTCCAGTATCACCTTGAGGACCTGTTGCTCCTTTATCACCTTGACCACCCTGTTCACCTTGACCACCAGTTAAACCTTGTGCACCTTTATCACCTTGAGCACCAGTATCACCTTGTGCACCAGTAGCACCTTTATTACCTAATGGACCTGTACTACCTTTTGGACCAGTAGGACCTTGTGGACCTGTTACTCCTTTAGCACCTTGAGTACCTTGATCTCCTTGTGGACCTTGTGGGCCTTGAGCACCTCCACCACCTTGTGTACCTTGAATTCCTTGTGGACCTGTATTACCAACCTCACCTTTTTGACCTTTAGCACCATCAGCACCGTCGTTACCATCTGTTCCGTCAGCACCATCTAATCCTTGTTCACCTTGTGCACCAGTTGCACCCTTTTGGCCTTGAGGACCAGTTGCACCTTTTAGACCACCGCTACCTTGAGCACCTTTATTACCTCCAGCACCTCCAGCACCTTGTTCTCCTTGTTCACCTTGGCCACCTTGTTCACCCTGTTCACCTTGTGAACCACCTCCACCTTGAGAACCTTGTGGTCCTAATTCACCTTTTTGTCCTTTTGCACCATCAGCACCATCGAGCGGTGCTGCAGTGTTTTTCCATAACCCGGAAGATGAGTCATAGTATAAATAATCACCATTCTGTTCATTGGTGATTAAAATTTCTTGGATCTGTTTTAATTTTAGTCTAGACATTAAATACAGTTTGTATTTTTATTATATGTTACGCGTTAAAGTATATATCAGTTTTCTTTTTAACTTGGTTCTAATTTTGATGAAAATTTAAAAGTTAATAATCCCAAATTCCGTGGTAATGACACCTAAGATAGAAACCATCATTTATTAACATGCCATCACCTTCTTTTCTAATACCTCTTGCAAATATAGTATCTTCAGATATACCACCTGCTTTAGGATCTGATTGATGATCTTTCCAAACAGTTTTACAATCCCATCTATGAACAGTCGCCCATGTTGTAGATTGTACATGTTTATTAGGTTCATTCATAGAGTATTTTTGCCATTTACTCTTAAGACCTTCAACTTTAAATGATTCTCCTATAGGGCCAAATGTTTGTTGACCTTCTTTATTCTCTAACCATTTATTCATAGCTATATTTTCAATCCAATTAGTCATTGCGCCCCATTTAAAATCTTTATCTGGATTTTGTTTTGATGTAGCATTCCAATTAGCTTTAATTATTTTAGAAGCATTAGGCATTAAGAAATCATCTGAATCTAAATATGCGTGTAGAAAACCTTCTGCTATAGTTCTGGCAACTTGTCTAGGTAAACCTCTATAATATTGCATAGTTGAACCTTCTACATTCTCATACATCTTAGGAGTATCTTTATCAACAAAACAATATTTTATTGAAGTTTCCTTTTTAAAATGTTTGTAATAAAGTTTATGTGTTATTTCACAACCATCTGAAACTATTACTAACTGAGTCCTAGGGTCTATTTCGTTTATTGCTAGAAAAGATTTTACTGCTCTAATAAATTTTTTATCTGAGTTAGCTCTACTACCTTCATATTCTCCAAGGTATGATTGCATTATCCATGTAATATCGTATTTAAACATAATTATAGATTTTTTGTTGCTTCAGTAGTTCCAAAGACTCTATTATCCCATCCGATATGTCTTACATATCCATCTTCGTCATTCTTTGATAAAGACACTACCATGAAGCCCAGTTTAGCATATATCATATCTATAAGGTGTTCATGTACTAATCTATTGTAATTTCCATTTATAGGTGCTAATAACCAGTCTGATTTTCTTTTTAAACCTGGATTAGATGAAAACCCTTGATAATCTATTACTCTAAGAGGTTCAGCATCCTTTCTATTAACTTGATATGATTTAGGTATTACTCTTCTAACACTAACACCACCAGGTAAAGTAAAGATTCTCTTTTCAATATCATTAAGTATTTTATCAGACTTTGGTCTTATCCAAGCTTGTATAACTTTAGGTTGAGTTTCTAGTATCTTTATTGAATCTTCAATAAAACCACCTCTATAGAATTCCCAATCATCTTCGCTATGGAAAATATATTCTGTATTAATATTCTGGTATAATTTATCTATAGACCCAAACATTCCTAGATTTTCTTCATTAAGTATTAACTTAAATCTAGAATCCCACTTAGTTTCATTTATGAGTTTTAACTCTTCCCATATTTTAGGGTCACATGAGTCTTCTATAATTAACCACTCTTTTATTGGATATTCATTAAATTTAATAAAGCTATCTACTGTTTGTTGCAGGAGATCCATTCTTCCACAACTTGTTAAAGCAAATGTTACTTCGTGTATTTTGTTTTCTTCCATTTTATTTGTATAAATTAGTGTTTGGGTCGTATTCGTAGCTTAATTCTTTATTATCTCTATTATGTTGTAAGTCATCTATGAGTATGCGATACAAATCAACAAGTCCTTTATTGTATGTTGTATATCTTTCTAAAACCCTTTCGCTGTTTTCATTATACTGTTCTAGATTTTGGTCATGATTTTGAATAGCGTAGCTTAATTCTTCTGCTCCAGCGTGTATATTAAAACCTGGATAATAATATCCTGCATCCGCTAACATTTCAGCATTATGTATAAGAGGATATTGTAAATATAACGCGTCTAGGTATGCGTAATTTAAAGGATTATGCCATTGGTGTGAAACTATAACATCAGCATATTTAGCTAACGTAGGTATTACTGGTGCGCGACCATGACATCTTAATTCTGTACTTCCTGGTTTTGCAATATCCAGATTTTTAATTATACTTTTCCAGTAACTATTTTTAATCAAGTGCATAGAGCTCATAACGTTAAGCGCTCCAATACCCCTACCTTCTCTTTTAACTAGGTCTACAATCATTATAGGAATTGTTGCGTATTTTACAACATTATGGTTTGGCTCCATTATACAATATCTTAAGTTGTCTTTATTTTCTCTAGGAGTATAAACGGGAAATCCATTTTGTTCAAGTGTATATTTTCCAGACTTTAATCTAGCTTTAAATATTTCACAATCTCTATCTAGAAAATAAGGGTCCCATACAAATGGAACTGGAATTACTTTTTCTACTGGTATGTCGTAAAGGACTGCATAGTAATTTCTATTTTGAATACCCTGTTGAGGAACATACCATACCTCATCAATACAACCTCTTTGATAAGCACTCTCTCCTGTTTGCGCTAAATTTCCTTTTGGAAATATAGATCTTTCCATATCTATAACATAGTTATTACCACAATGGTATTTTACAACTCTTCTTCTGGGATCTAGTTGTTTCCATTTTTTTACATAATCAGATTCAAACGAAGTACCTAACATTATCATTAAGTCTATATTGTTATGAACGTCTTTATATTTCTTAGTTGGGAATTCTTTTATATCAAAATCAACATTATCCTGAGTAATTTTAGACAGAGCACTACCTGTATCTAATATAGTTACAGTGTGGCCTGTTTCTCTTAAAGCTTTTGATAAAAAGATAGCATTAAGTTTAATGCCATTAGTCCAGATGGACTCATTTTCTTTGGTAATACCTATTGTAATCCCTATGCGCATAATTCAATGTTTTAATTATATTCTATATATCATGCAAATAAAAAAGGGTCCCACTAGGGGACCCTTTAAATTCTCTAAGTGAACTTAGACTTTTTACATAGACTCAATTATTATGAATGAGCAAGTACGTAGAACGTATCACTGTTTTCTAAATCGAAACCGATGTTAGCGAATGTAAACGTTGTACCGTTTGAAGATGACCAGCCGTAAGCATTGTCTCCTTCTAAACCGTTATGTCTACCAATAGCTTGTCCATTAATGTAAACTGAACAATCATCATCTGCAGCAACTTCAACAGCTGAACCAATATTGAAAGATGTTACACTTGCATACGTACCATATTGGTGTCTGTAAGTTGAATCACCTTCTAATTGAGTGGCTCTTACTTGTAACGCAGCAATTGCAGCGTCAGCGTCAGATTCGTTAGTATTAACGTCAGACTGAATAGCAGCAGCTAAAGTCTCTAAAGAGTCAATAGATGCATCAGCATTAGCTTCGTTAGTATCAACGTCAGATTGAACTCCAGCAATAGCAGAATCTGCATCACTTTCGTTACCATCAACATCAGACTGAATAGCAGCAGCTAAAGTTTCTAATGAATCAACAGAAGCAGAAAGAGCAGTAGTGTCACCACCAGTTACAGTTTCTAAACTATCAACAGATGCTTGAGTGTTTGTTACAACACTAGCTAAAGCAGCAGCACTAGTTTCGATAGAATCGATAGATGCGTCAGCGTCAGCTTCGTTAGTGTTAACGTCAGACTGAATACCAGCAGCTAAAGTTTCTAATGAATCGATAGATGCGTCAGCGTCAGCTTCGTTAGCGTCTACGTCAGACTGAACTGCAGCAATAGCAGAATCAGCGTCAGATTCGTTAGTGTTAACGTCAGACTGAATAGCAGCAGCTAAAGTTTCTAATGAATCAATAGATGCGTCAGCATTAGCTTCGTTACCATCAACGTCAGATTGCATCGCAGTAGTTAACGCTTCTAATGAATCAATAGATCCACTAGTAGTTGTTACTAAACTAGAAACAATATTGTCGTTTACTGTATCAACAGACTGTACGAAAGAAACGATTTCAGCGAATGAATCTCTATCAATTGCAGCACCCGCTGTAATGTTAGAAATGTCAGTTGCGTTAGCAGCAGCTAAAGTCTCTAAAGAGTCAATAGATGCATCAGCATCAGCTTCGTTACCATCAACATCAGTTTGAATACCACCAGCTAAAGTTTCTAATGAATCAACAGATGCTAAAAGAGCAGTAGTGTCACCACCAGTAGCTGTTTCTAAACTATCAATAGATGCTTGACTATTAGTTACAATACTAGCTAAAGCAGCAGCACTAGTTTCGATAGAATCGATAGATGCGTCAGCGTCAGCTTCGTTAGCGTCAACGTCAGACTGAACTGCAGCAATAGCAGAATCAGCGTCAGCTTCATTCTGATCTACATCAGACTGAATAGCAGCAGCTAAAGTCTCTAAAGAGTCGATAGATGCGTCAGCGTCAGCTTCGTTAGCGTCAACGTCAGACTGAACTGCAGCAATAGCAGAATCAGCGTCAGCTTCATTCTGATCTACGTCAGCTTGAACAGCAGCAATAGCAGAATCAGCGTCAGATTCGTTAGTGTTAACGTCAGACTGAATAGCAGCAGCTAAAGTTTCTAATGAATCAATAGATGCGTCATGATTATCATCAACAGCTTGTAGTACAGTTTGTAACTGTCCTGAAGCTGTTTCAATAGAATCAATAGATGCATTGATAGCAGTAGTGTCTCCACCAGATGCCGTCTCTAAAGAGTCAACAGATGCTTCTAAAGCGTCGATTAGTCCCGCGTTCTGATCTGTATCGTTATCGATTAACGTCTGAACAGCACTTCCAAAGTCACTTATTTGTTTTACTTTTAATAATCCCATATTATATTTGTTATATTTAGGCCTAAAGAGACGTTAGTGTCTCCTCAATCTTATTTATCCATTCTATTTCACCCGTTTACTAGAATGACAAACTAAATTTATCTAAAAACAAAAAATATTATGATAATATGTTTGAAAATAAAAAGAGAAGCTAATAGCTCCTCTTTTGTAAAAATTAAATATGTAAATTTGTATTATACGTCGTTAGAAGATGCATCATAAACAATATCAATATCATCATCTGTTTCTAATTGATAGCCGATAATAGATCCCATCCAGTATAGAGTATCTCCTGCTGCAACATCTGCTACAAGTCTTGCTGTTGTTCCTCCATCTGCGGAGAAATAAGCTGCTTCATCTTTAGCACCGTTACCTAAATTGATCTGTAGACCGTTTACTTTTACTATAACTGCACCATCTCCAAAAGGAGTATAAGTTATTGTAAGTCCTGTAGTATCTCCATCATTTGAAGTGGCATTTGGATTTTTATTGTAATCTGCTCTAGTGTTTACGCCTGTTTCAGCAACACCGCCACCACCTTCAGATTCTATTAATAATAAGAATGGTACTCTACCTGAGTTTGAAGATACAGCTCCACCTGTATTAATATATCCACCTGTAACCGGTGAACCTGTAATTTTAATTGGACCACCAGCTGCTCTACTAAGAGTTAATACCGGAGAACCAACCGTAGCTGACTCACCAATTCCTGTCCATGAGTTGGCACCTACAACGTTAGTACCAAATGCTGCCGGTGTAACATTAGTAAGAGTAACGCCTGTTGCCGAACCTGTAGTTGAAATTTTTATAGTCTCGCCATCATAAGATGTCATGGCTACTTTTTCAGCCACTAAATCTAAACCACCACTAGTAATTGCATCTTGGAATTTAGTTAACATTGCATCTGGAGAGATAACATCATAAATATCTCCTAAGCTTAATGTATCATCTGGGTTATCAAATGTAATTGTCACTGCGGAGTTAACCCCGTCACTAATTGTAATTTGACCATTTGCTGGAGGATCTCCTTGTTTACCAGTTACAATATAAGAATCACTAACAGAATAATAATCATTAGATTCGTAGTTAGGTGCATTATCGCCACCAACAACACTTACTGGAGTAGCTGCAGAAGTTGCAGTTACATTATGAGAACTCGTACCATTATTAATTAAAGTTTTAAATGCATCAATACCTGCTGGAACTGAAGCTCCACCAGGACCATCGAAAATAGTAATATCATTTAGGATTACTACATCAGTAGCAGCGGGTACCGCAGTACCTGCAACCTGAGATGAAGCAATAGCAGTATTTAAGTGCATATAAGATGCTTTACCACCCGCAACTGTTGTAATTTCACCAGCATTATTTGGGTCAGTATAATAAACTCCTCCTGGATTAGCTGTTAAAGCTTCCGGATCTTTGTAATTTCTAATAATATCATTAAATGGTTTTACAAAAACATCTTTACCGTTTCTAATTGTATCAAGTACTGTACCTACTTTAATAGCAGAACCACCAGCTGTACCGAATTTTACAATATTACCTGAACCATTAACAGTTACAATATCTCCTTTTTGTACTGTAGGAGCTGATGCGTGTGAGAATTTAACTCTATCATCTGCTTCATTTACTACGAAACGTGATTGAATTTTATCTAAACCACCACTAGCAAAAGCAGTCGTATTTGTAATAATTGCTTCACCTTCTGAATTTTGTGAGAATACTACAATAGCATTACCAGCTGTTATAGAGTTAATAGAATTTAATCTATATGAAAGCATGTCAACATCTTCAGCTACACAGGCAAGGCCTTGTTCTGTTTTCTGAGAAATAGACTGAATTCTTAAACATACATCTCCGTTAGTATCAGTTATCCACATACCAGGTTCAACATCGATACCATTATATTCATTGGCCTTTCTAGATGAAGCATCTCCAGTTGATTGACCATTAACAGTCAATACTAGATCAAATAGCTGATTTTGACTTTGCATACCAGTTCCATCTACCTCTGCATAAAGTTGTTTACCAGCACTAGAAGTCAAAGTTCCAGTTAACGTAATTGGAGTAAATTGTGACATATATTTCTTTCTTTATTGTTAAGTAGGGCGGCCGAAGCCGCCCTTAGTTTAGTTTATTATATTAAAATCTGAACATTATGAATGCGTGAGCTTCTTTAGTCTCTTGACCGAAACCACCAGCATTTCTAACAGCATCTAAATTCGCCATGGAAATATCCAACGTTAATTTAGCCGTTCCGAACGCAGTCATAATATCTGTTGTAACTTGATTACCAATTCCAAAGTTAGATGAGTGTGCACTTTCTCCAGCACCTAGTGCGTAGAAGTTAGCATTATTACCACCACCATCAAGTTGTGTAATTACGTATCTAGAGTTATTTGCTTGATAACCATAAGCGATGATTTCTTTTGGAGGTGTTACCTCGTTACTAAATGTTAAATCAACATTGTTACCAGCGATTGTTCCAACGTTAGCACCTGCAGTTAAGAAGTCTCCGTTTCCAGAAGGATCTAAGAATTCAACACCACCAAGGGCTTGAGTCGATGTATATTCAACTCTCGCGAAGTAAAGATTTCCGCCGCCTCCACCAGAGCCAACTTCACCTTTATCACCTTTATCACCAGTACCACCTGTATTACCAACAGTACCTTGAGGACCTTGACCACCAGTATTACCTTGTGGACCTTCAGCTCCAGTTGCACCTTTTAAACCAGCATCACCTTGAGCACCTTGTGGACCTTGTGGACCTTCAGCTCCAGTTGCACCTTTTTGACCTTGAGGACCGCTTGGACCTTCAGCTCCAGTTGCACCTTTTGCACCTTGTCCGCCAGTATCACCTTGAGCACCTTGAGTACCTTGGTCACCTTTATTACCTTGTGGACCAGTTCCACCAGCATTACCTTGTGGACCAGCATCACCTTGAGCACCTTGGTCACCTTTTTCACCTTGAGGACCAGTTCCACCAGCATCACCTTGAGCACCTTTATCACCCTGTGGACCAGTTCCACCAGCATTACCTTGTGGACCAGCAGGACCTTGAGCACCTTGGGCACCTTGTGGACCTTGTATTGAACCACCGTCTATCCATGCGCTACCATCATAAATCCAAAGTGAATCATCAGCCTGTACAATATATGCATCACCAGTAGCTGCACCACCAGGTAAATTACCTTGAGTTGCAACATCACCTTTAAACGTTATACCAGGACCTACGCCACCTTGAGTACCTTGAGGACCTTGTGGACCTTCAGCACCTTGGTCACCTTTTTCACCTTGACCACCTTGTGGACCAGCATTACCTTGTGGACCAGTTCCACCAGCATCACCTTGAGCACCTTGGTCACCTTTTTCACCTTGAGGACCCTGACCACCAGCATTACCTTGTGGACCAACATCACCTTGAGCACCTTGGTCACCTTTTTCACCTTGAGGACCCTGACCACCAGCATTACCTTGTGGACCAGCATCACCTTGGTCACCTTTAGCACCAGGAGTACCAGCATCACCAGTATCACCTGTATTACCAATATTACCCTGTGGACCTTGTGGACCAGCATTACCTTGTGGACCAATATCACCCTGATCACCTTGAGCACCTTTAGCGCCAACTAAAGAGTTTAGCCATGTTGCTTCATCAGCAGGGTTCCCCATTGAGTTAGCATAAACTTCATAAGCAGAATCACCTTCGTCACCTTTATCACCTTGTGGACCAGCATTACCTTGTGGACCAGCATTACCTTGTGGACCAGCATCACCAGTATCTCCTTTATCACCTTTAGAACCAGTTCCTGAGTTACCATCAACACCTTTTTCACCTTTATCACCAGCAGGACCTTGTACTTGTGAATCTGCACCTTGAGGACCTGTTGGACCTTCAGCACCTTGATCTCCTTTATCTCCTTTATCTCCAACATTACCTTGTGGACCAGCATTACCTTGAATACCTTGTGGGCCAGTTGAACCAGAATCACCTTGAGCACCTTTTTCACCAGGAGTACCAGCACCACCAACATCACCAGTATCACCTTTATCACCAGGAACACCTTGTGGACCAGCAACACCTTGAGTACCTTGTGGGCCAGTTGAACCAGCATCACCTTGAGCACCTTTTTCACCAGGAGTACCAGCATCACCAGCATCACCTTTATCACCTTGACCACCAGCATTACCTTGAGTACCTTGTGGGCCAGTTGAACCAGCATCACCTTGAGCACCTTGGTCACCTTTTTCACCTTGTGGGCCTGTTAAACCAGCAGTACCTTGTGGACCTTGTTGACCAGTTGAACCTGTATCACCTGTATTACCTTTTTCACCAGCTTGACCACTTTGACCATCTTGACCTAATGCTCCTTTTTCACCTTTTTCACCTTGTGGACCAACTCCACCAGTTTGACCAGCATCACCAGTATCTCCTTTATCTCCAACATTACCTTGTGGACCAGCAGTACCTTGAATACCTTGAATACCTTGAATACCTTGATCGCCAGTATCTCCTTTATCTCCAACATTACCTTGTGGACCAGCAGTACCTTGTATACCTTGAATACCTATACCACCTTGATCTCCTTTTTGACCAGCAGGACCAGGGATATTAGATACACCATCAGCACCATCTTGTCCAGATAGACCTGCTAATTGAAGGAAGAACGCATAAGTATTAGCACCGGGTTGCATTGCAACGCCAACGCTTAATGGTACACCAAATTTTAAATCACCAGTTGTAGGATTGTAAGCTTCAACTGTTGAAATTTGCCACGTCTCCGGAACACCATCTCTTTGAATTCTTACAGTTTGTCCTTGTTCCCAAGCAAGACCTGTACCAACTCTTAATGTCATGTACTGTCCGCTGTATGAAGATTGGTTACCTACACTAAATCCTATTGTTCCATCTGAAGCAGTATTAAATC
>Ga0257110_1000330_pt1 | contig 24225 bp, 19 predicted proteins | sample LP_taG_7_FD_190184 | JGI IMG/M metagenome (GOLD analysis project Ga0257110, IMG submission 190184) | Marine microbial communities from Northeast Subartic Pacific Ocean, Canada - LP_J_2015_P26_10m | ecosystem: Environmental > Aquatic > Marine > Oceanic | place: Canada: Northeast Subartic Pacific...
ATATTAAATTTATTTTATTTTTTATACGAAATCGTATATCATTGCTCTCGATACATTCCTTACATAATTTCATATAGTCTTCATCACTTGTAGTTCCATCTCGTAATACATCCATTTGGTGCCAAATAATCAAATTCATCTTTTTCATAGAACAATATAGTTCATCAAATTTTACTTTGAAAACTTTTAATTTTTCATATAAAATATTATATTCTTTTTGAACATCTATTTTGCGATGGTCTGTTATTTTATCACATTTTATATCCAAAATAGTTAGTTTATCAATTGCTTCGCCCAAAGAAACAGGTAAATATAATATATTATCCATTTTATATATTATATTAGTATTTTTTAATAAATTATATATATTATATATTATATATTTAATGGACAACGATGAATTTTCAAGTATTTTAAATTCACATAATGTAAAAGATAAAAACCGAGTAAGATATCATTTTAAAAATTTATATTTTATAAATGAAACATTTTATTTTTATACTATTGAAGAAAATATAGAAATTGATAAGATATTAGTAATGTTTAATAATTATTTAAATATACAGGTTATTAAAGTAAATAATAAAGAAGGATTAAATAGTATTTTAAATAATACAGAAATAATAACTATTAAAGAACCTACTGGTTATGCATATCATTATTATGATTGGAATGTAGCACATGGCTTATGCGATACACTTTATCCTTTATTTTTAAATTATTTACACTTTTTTTCTAATCCTGATGAAAATTTCAATATGTTTTTAAAAACACATGTTATTAAAGGGTGGAAATTTCCGTCCAACGCATCTAGAAACTGGGTGTTAGATATTTTTAACGTATTCTGTGGTGGTAAGTTATTATTAGACAACGGTAATGGTTCTTGTAAAAATTATAAATTTGAAAATATTTTTATAGGCAACGCTAGTGGAGGTTTACAAGGTACAACTATGAATATAAACGCATCTTTTTTGGGTAAAAATAATTTTACATTAGAAAAATTCAGAGACAGAATGTACAATAAATATAATATAAAGTATGATGAATATAATAATGAAGATGTATTAATAATTGATTCTGATAGATTGTCTCGGAATGATAAAGAGATTATGTATAATTTAAAAGATTATTTTTTGAAAAAGAATTATAATTGTAATATTGTACAATGGAGAAATATCCCTAATTTTAAGGAACAATTAAAACTTATGAGTAAAGTTAAATTTCATATAAGTGGTTCTGGAACATCTTTATATAATTTTATGTTTCTTAGGGATGGTTCCATAAATTTATTATTAGGAACATCTAAAATATGGAGTATTTCAAAATACCCAGGTCTTATGGACATGGCTATTTGTTTATTATCTAATAGTATATATAGTTATTATTATGATATAGTAAAATATCAAAAATATAATTTGGAGAAGATCTTAAAACTTGTAGAGGAAATATTTAATTATGATAACAGAATACATATTTTACCAGCGGTTATTAAAATATGGAATGAATTATGTATACGAGATAAAGATAATATGGATAACTTAAAATTAAGATTATCTGGTTATCTTGAACCATCTTTATTCCAGGATAGAGCAATTGAACTGATTATATATAAATATAAAAAGTTTCCTATAAATTATACTTTATTAAATGAAATTAGTTATTATTATACTAATGAAAAAAATATTTTCCAAATATATCATGATAAAAAGTTAATACCAGAGATTATAACAAATAATATAAAAAAATTAAATCCAAATTATAATTATCAGTTATTAGATTTTGAAGAAGGTAAAGATATTATTAGAAAGGAAATTTATGATGAAAAACTTAAAAATAAATTATTAGACGCGATTGATATGATGCCCAGATATTGTCATAAATCATATGTTTTACGATATACTTTATTATATATTTTTGGCGGTTGTTATCTTGATATAGATTTGCATATGCTTGTAAGTTTTGAAAAATATTATAATATTGATTTTATGGTTGCTAAAGGGAAAAATGATACAGGTAATGGCCTTCTGGTTGCTAGAAAAAATAGTCCAATAATACTTGATTTATTAATACAATCAATTAATAATAACAAATTATATGATAAAAATCCAGAGTATAGAAGTGAAAATATTATGTATTTATTTAACTATTTAATAAATAAGTGTCAAAAAAATAATATAAAATGTGAAACTAGTAAATTATTAGAAATTGATAATGAAAAAATCTATTTGTTAAAAGGTGAAAATAACAAAATTCAAAATTATGGTGTAAATTGTTTTGTAGATAAAGATGAAGTTATTATGACCCCAAATAACCCACTTTATCAAATTAAAAGACAAACATCTTCTTTTATATAATATTTTTCCCCGATATACATCTTTTATTATATAAATAATTAGTTTATATATAATAAATAATTACTATATATAAAATATAATGCAACGGTTTTATGAATCTAGAAAAGGTTGGTTTGACAAATTACCCGAAAGAAAATATATATAGTTATTATATATATATGCAATCTTTAAACGTAGTACTTTGGATGGATTGCCGAGGGGGCGGGATAGAATATTTTTTAAAGCAAAAAATATCGTGTAAGGTTTACAAATATGAAGTCCACGAATTAGGTAGATTTAATGAATCTCCTCCAGGTTATTTAACTGAAAAAACACATAATTTACCAATCGAAATATTAAAAAAATGCGATGTATTTATATATCAATTTTTGGATAAAAAATTTTTAAAATATTCTACAGATCCTGACATAAAAGATAATAATATCCTTGCTTATTTAAATAAAGATTGTATCAAAATAGGGATGCATGGTACTTATATGGATTGTTTTTGGCCTATTACATCTCCTATAAAACCAGACCAAGTAGATAGAATATTTGCACCATTAAAAGGTAAATCAACGGCTGAAATTATTAAACTATATAATAATAATGAAATTAATTTTTTTTTAAAAGAAAGATTTGAAAATAATATTGAATATACATTATCCCGTGAAAATAAATGGAAAGATGGCTTTGAAACAGATACTAATCATCACATAATTAGCTCTGTAAAATTCGTTAAGAATAATTATAAAAAAACAAGATTATTTTTTACACATTGTCATCCAACCGCTTATATTTTTATAGACCAAGTTAATCAAATATTAGAATTATTAAATATCGATGGTATTACATTGTACGACGATATATGTTCAGGATCAATGGTTTATCCCAATATACCCAGTGGTAACTGGCCGGATAGTAAATATGTTGGTATTGCTTTTGATACAAAATTTAAAGCTGACAACATAAAAATAAATGAACAATATTATATTAATCTGCTTATTAAAATAATAAATAATTATTTATAACTAAATTTAGGCGTCATTCTTCGCACTTGAAAAGGTATATGAGCCAAAGAACTCCAATCTACTTTTTGTTGGTTTTGTTTTGTATGAGCAACTTGTATTCCATCTGAAGTATATAAATTTATTTCATCGGGAGTTATTGTAAAATGAATCTTATATTTCGCTAAACATAAATTAAACAACCCGTTGTCACAATCATTACCACAATAATGAGGAAGATCTTTATACTTAGTTGATGATTTTTTATCCAAATAATTATAATTTTCACATAATCGTAACCAGTCTTTAATAAAATTGACTGTAGTATCATTCTTTTTTAGAATCATTATTCCAGCATAACAAGCAGTAGTCCATTCATTATTGAATTCGGGGTAAAATGACATAATAGCATCATTCTTAACATATTGTTGTGCTTTATAATTGTCACTTGTGGAAAAAGTTACCATATCATATTCTTTTAGTTTTTCAATATAAAAATCAAATCTTTTTTTTCCATTTTTATTAATATATATACCCGCATCACAATACATTAAGATTTCATTATCTTGTAATTTTTGTAAGGTATCGTAAATTATTTTAGGTTTCCATATCCAGAACCCATATCCTGCTTTATGAGTATTTATAAAATTTCTGTGTTTTTCTATAAATTCTTTTATATTTTCTTCATTTGTTTGAATAATTTCATGAAATGTACCAAACTCTTTTGCTTGTTCTGCAATTCTATCTGTTGTCATATAATCACTATTTGCAAACGTCAAAAAATTTATTTTCATTTAATATAAATTATATTAAATTTATATTAAATCATCTTATTTTCTAATATAATATTCTATTTTTTTAGTATTAAGTTTATTTGATACACTTAATGGATGAACTATGCAACTAAAACATGAGTCTATTAAAAATATTTCACACGCATTTTTGATAACATCTATATATTCTGTTATGGGTATATTTATAAATTTATTCGCCACTTCAAAATGGGCATGGTTTTTATTATATATATTTTCATTTGCGCAAATGACTATATATTTATTATTATTTATATATGTTTTAATGTTTTCTGACAAACTTATTTTTTTCCTAGACGCTTGTGTATGACAAAATACAATATTTAAATGTTTAATCTGTTCATACAATGCTGTACTTTTTTTCGTACTATTAATATCAAAATACTCGTAATATATACTTAAATCTAAATTCATATCTTGATAAAATATTTTAATATGGTTCAGACCCAAATGTCCTTCTAAAATGTCATATTTATTATTTTTTGTATTATAGTTTAATATAGCAGGATTATTTATTTTTGATGTTAAATATTCTTTATGACAACCACATATGAAAATATCAGTATATTCATTATTATATACATATTTGATAATACTTTTACATGTATGTCTCTCCTTTCTATTAGGAATTGGAACAATGACTACATTTTCGTTGTTAATTAATAATTTCATATTCGACACATTTTTTTCTTTACACAATAAATATATAGTATCATAGTGAAGTAAAAGAAATTTTACTGCTCCTATCATTGTTATATTATCTCCTAATCCAGTATGAGAAAGTATATACGCTGCTTTATATTTTGTCATATGTATAATATATTATAATAATTTCATATTAATAACTTAAATATTGAATACATTATCATCACCTCCACCTCTATTCTTTCTTGTCTTCTTTTTATTAGAAGTAAATAACTTCATTATCTTATCCTCATTCTCTATTATTTCATCCACTATGTGTTGATAAAAATTACGAAACTTTGATCTTTCCTTCTTCATATCTTCTATCGAAAACCATTTTATAGATGACTTTTCATATATTACTGACTTATGTAATACCTTTGTAGGAACATACTTTTTAAAAAATTCGGCTTGGTTATTAAAGTGTTTTACAATATCAGGTGAGTAATCTACAGGAACTACATAAGCTGTATATACAATATTTTTTACCTTTATTGTAACCTTCTTTTTGCTAGTTAATAATTTACGAACTGTTGTTTTATTACCTAGTAACCCTGTTAATTCTTCACTTCCTTCTCTAGCAGCTGTATCTATAGTTGTTTCACCTTTCTCAGGACCACCTCCAAAATCCGCCCATCCTCTAGCTGATTCTTTTGGACGTTGTCTTTCTTCACCAAATAAAAACATTAATTTTCCGTTGCATATTGAAACTGGTAAAAACCCTGCTCCCATATATTATATAATAATATTAAAATAGATTTATTTAATATTATTTATTATTTGTTTAAGCACTGTCAGCCATTGTTACCTCAACTCTAATATAAACAGTTGCTGGGTCAGAACCTGTGTTGAAGAATTGTGTGTTATCAATAGCAGGATGAGATAATGCCAAACTGAAACGAAGCTTATCTCCGTGCTGGAATAAGAAAGGATAGTAATTATCAGATGTACCTAATGTATTAGCAACACCAGCAAAAATACCACCATTTGAAGCAGTTAATCTGTACTCAGAATTAGTTCCTACAATAGCAGCGTGTAATTGTAAAGTAAGTTGTCTTCCCAAGTTAGCAAGATTACGGTCTGCAAGAGCATTTGTCTTATCATCAGCAGAAGCAAGAGCAGCACGTAAATCACCCAATATTGAGTTATCATCTGTTCCAGATAAGTATGTGTTAATTTCACCCTTAATAGCAGCTGTGTTAGCAAATACATCTTCCATATGCTCTTGACCACCAAAGATAGATTTAGCCCAAACCTTGGCAGCACTATCAGCAATAGGTACAGCAGCAGTATCAGAAGTCAATGTACCAACATTAAGTGTAAGATTGGTTGTTGAAAGATTATCAATAGCAGTCTGCATATTTGTAGAAACAGTCTTGAAACCAAATGTCTCCTCTTCAAATACATCAATATTAGCTAATGTAGTCAATTGAGGAAGACCAGGATCAGCAGGAGATAAATAAAACAAATCGTTCCAGTGTTGTTTGTCCATTGTTACACCGATTGTATGGTATGTATCCATAGCAGTATCAGTAAGAGCACCAGAAATGCTACTAAAATTAAAACTACTTGTTGATAAAGCACCAGACAACGCACTTAAAGTAAATGTTACGGCCTTTCCTACAATATGGAATGAACGGGTTACTGAAGCACTAGCACCATATATAGGGTCAGTGTAAGAGTAAGTCAAAGTATATGTACCAAGAGTATTGATATTTACAGCTGTAATACCTCCTGGGCCAGATACTGTTGTTGTTACTACCTCTCCAGCTGTAATTTTGTTACTTAAAGAAACTGTGGCATCATCACTCCAGGCATCACCCTTCTCGTGATAAGTAGAACCACCTGTTACTGTAATTACAGGGGCAGCTCTGAAATTAGCATGAGTGTTTGTTGATACAACTTGACGTGCAATTGAACGAACATTGTTAGCACTATCTGTAGCAGTATATGTAATGAAAAATTGGAAACCAATTGATGGTCTAATATCAGAAGGACTGAAAGCAAGAGTAGCAGCATTATCAGATGATGTAACATCAGATGTTGATGGAGTGAAAATTTGACCAATGGCGATTTCATCACCTGTAGCATTAATACCAGCAGCAAATGTTAGTAAATCATTTACAGCATCAAAATTAAATTTATATTCAGCAGCAACATTGTCATTACCAGCATTATCTGTGAAAGCACTACCAGCAACAGCTACTGTTATAAGAAGAGGGTCAGAACCACTTTGAGCACCTGGTACAATATCAGCTGTGTATAATTTAGGATTAGTACCGTCTTGAGCGAAGTTAGCTACAGTACCATTTGTTACTGTAATATCACCAGTTGCGAATTCGTTAGTTGTATCACTAGCACCACCTCCTGTAGTATAATTCTCAGCAACAGGAGATACTAAGAAACTAAATGGAAGACTAGTCATACTAGTATAAGTATTAGTACCATTACCAACAACTAACGAAGAAATTGTCATTGTTGGAGCACCTGTATCTACTACAGATACCTTGAAATTTGTTGTTCTAGCATTTGAAGAACCAGTTGTATCAGTAGCAACAATTGTAAAAGTATATGTTGCAACTTCATGTGTTCCATATGGTGCTGAACCACCTGTAAATTGGAGATCACAAGTTGTAGAGGTTGAAGCAGAAATCTCTATAGAACTAGCAGGAGTTACATTAGAAATAGCAAATGTACAGTTTTCGTCTACAGTAAGTGTTCCCAATGTTCCTACTTGAGCAGCACTATTTAATTCCTTAAATTTAATACTGGCATCATTAGGATCATTACTTAAAAAAACACCAAAATCAGAAATATTTGGTACAGTACTATCAGCGGATACAGATAATGTACAATTAATAGGAGTACCGTATGTAGTTCCATCATCATTAGATGCCTCAATAGTAAAAGCGTAAGAAGATTTTGTTTGGAACAAAGCAGCATTTGTAAGACTTACTGAACCAGTATGTGATTTAACACCACCAGCTAAAGGAGAAACTGTAAAACTAGCAGCGTCAGTACCAGCTAATCTGAAAACAGATTCACCACTGGAAAAAAGTTTGTTTGGTGTTAAAGCACCACTAAATCCATCATCTACTGAATCAAAAGCAATTGCTGTTACAATAGCAGCAGAAGCCATGTTGGAATCATTTACCAATACAGGAGTTCCTGTGCTTACTGTTACAGTTACTGCTTGTGTTGAAGTAATCGCACTAGCAGCCCATGTAGCATGATCAGTTCCGACAGTAAGATTAAATGTGTAAGAACCCTTTACTGGTTCATCAGCAAAATCTGTTAAACTAAGAACGCCAGTAGCAGCATCAATACTAAAGCTAGCATGGTCACCACCTGATATTTGATAATTAAGTACTAAACCACTTGTAGCACCAATATCTGTTGTTACTGTATTACTTAAAGAACCACGATGATTATTGGCAATTGTCAAAGCAGCACTAGATGTTACTGAAAATGATGTAGAAGCAGTTACTTCAGCAGTAATAGGGAGTGTTGCTGTATTACTTCCTTGAGTTACAACTAAATTAAATGAGTAACTTGACTTGTTCTTCCAAAGAGCGTTAGCACCAACACCATCATTAACAAATAATTTTACATCTGTTCCTACACCAGAATTATATTCTACAGATACCAAAGTAGCATCCGTACCTGTAACAGCAAAAGATGATAAAGTAGAAGTGTACATTGTACCCAATAAACTCGAACCATCAGCTACTGTAAATGATGTATAAGCAGATGCTGTTGAAATAGCATTTGTTGTATTTGTTGCATCAGCAGCGGTAGCATAAATATTTACCGACATTATGAACTATAAAGAGAAAAGAAATTGTCGAAATTAAATCATTTTAATACTAAATTAAACAATCCAAATCATATTTGTACGCAATAATATAAAATAAAATAATTTTATTTTTTATATTATTTATTCAGTATTGGGTTCTGGTTGAGGTTCGGGTTGAGGACCATCAGGATTTAATTCGTTATAAATTTCTGACAATAAGTTAGACTCGAAAATACCATTAGGAGGAATACCGTGTCTATTAATATATAATTGATAATGAGGCTCTAACTGTAACCCTTGGTTAATAGTATGTTCTACTGACATTAAACCAGCATTGAAATTGTTGAAGTTAACTTCTATATATTCTTGTAATAATTCCTTGTCTGTTAATATTCTCTTAAACTGTTCTAACTGTGAATTTGCTGCTGATAATATTGAGTTCTGAGTATGCAGCAATATAGCAGCATTTAGACCATCAATCATAGAGTGAGCAAAAATTTTGTATTCAGCAAACAATGTATTATCTGCTTCGTAATCTACAACTTCATCTTGTGTAAATGTAAAGTAACCATTAGTATTTATTAAATTCGATATTTGTGTTAAATTATTCTGATTACTAGATAATGATGTAAATTCACCATCTCTGAAAAATGAAATATACTGTGTTAATTGACTTAACGCACCAGAATCTAATTTATCGAATTTTAATAACTCCTCTTTAAAAGGCGCACATGGATGTAAAACTGGCTCAGGCTCTGGTTCAGGCTCAGGAGTAAAAATTTGGAATACTGTCGTTTCAGCAGCTATTTTTGATGCTGATATTGTATTTATATTATTAGATACATCTGCTACGTTATTTTCTGAGGTAAACTTAACCATCTTCTCTAAATTCTCCAATATTGACTCTTGTGTCGCACCATCATTCGGGTCAGCTGTAGCTACTTCATCCACCGCTTCTTTTACCTTTGATGTATATGATACTAATGTATCCGCTAATCCCGTATCAGCAGCAATATCAGCATTTAATGTCGATTTTACTACACTATCTAAATTACCTGTATCAAACAATGAATCTGTTTGAGTAACATCTCTTTTTTGTGTTAATACATTTGTCAAATTTACCATCGTATCTGCAAATGACTGAACACCTGAAACAATATTTAACAACGAGTTCACCATTGTATTTACAGCTGCCATTGAAGCACCATCTGAAGAACTTCTGTTCAAATAATCCGTACCTAAATCTATATCATCTGGTAATCCTAAGTTAGCTTTTAATGATATTTTCTCTTCGTTTAAGTTACTCTCAACTAAGTTATCTGTTATTTCAACACCATCTTCTACTTCCGATATCGTTTTCTCTACCTTCTCTGATACTATCGATGTTAAAGAAGTAACTGTATTATTTGCGTTTCTTGCATCTTCCGCTCTTGAAGGTATCTTAAATACATGCTTAAATACACGATCCCCTAGGTCTAATCCTGTTGCTATATCGAATCCACCACTTGATATTTGTAATAAATATGTTTCAAATGGTAAATCATCTGTTGGTATTAAGAATTTACCAAATTCATCTGTTGTTGTTGTTGCCAATAATACTCTGTTTGATGGTGGGTCAGATGCTTTATAATAATTAATTGTAGAACCACTAATATAACCCTTAACAATACTTCCAGACATTGCTGGAAAACCTTCGGGTTCTGGCTCGGGCTCTGGCTGTGGAGCCTCCTCGGGTTCGGGCTCTGGTTCTGGTTGAAAGAATAATGGTGGTAAATAACCATCATCACCTGTATCTACTCTTTCAGTATTATGAAAATGTCCCTCTGGTTGAGGTTCAGCTTCTGTTCTTGGTAAAGGAACAATTGTAAATAATTTTATTACCTTCTTACATGTATCAATCGGTTTAGGTAAGCAACGTCCATTCTTATTACATTTCATTATTACCTCGCATCTAATATGATTAACAAATTCATTAATATTAGGATGTACAAATGGTCTATTTCGTAAGCTTTGAGTATAATTTGCACCTGTAGCCGCACCATTTATACCAAATTTTTCGTTTGATAATTTATAAACCACTTCACCACAACCCTTCTTCTTTATCAAACTATCTTTCTGATATGTATTGGTATCAATCATATTCTTACTAGATACTTGATGTAGATTTTCAAAGTTCCAATTTCTACCTTGAAAATAATTTGAATATGTTTGATGGGTTTTATATTGCATCTCTGTTGTATCCTTACCAGCAGCTTTTCTAGTAAGATGCAATTTATTTGCTTGAGGACAACACGAAGACGACGTTTTTGTCATTAGAAATAATGTTGAACTTACACCATTACAACCATCGCCACTTTTACTTAAATCAGGTTTTACAGTCGCACCTCCTGGTCTATCTAATTCATATATTAATCTACTATTGTTATATGTCTTTTTATTGTTCCTTTCATATCTACCCTTTCTTATATGTTTTATCGGTCTTGCTTTTCCAAATGTCCTTTGTTGAGTATCTACAGAATCATTCAATTTGGGATATACATTTGTAGCTAAGGTATATGTTGTATTATCAAATTTGTTGTCTCCTCTCCAACCTTCTTGACCCTGTGTTCGATATCTATTACGTGTAAAATTTATTGGAAATGGGAATGACATATTATATCATTATATATTTTTTTTACACATTTATTTTATTGATAAATAATATATAAATACATATTTATTATATATATCATGACTATACTAGAAAATGTTTTCTATATTAATCTAGACCATAGACAAGATAGAAGGGCTAATGTTGAAAAACAACTAGTAGGATTTAATTGGAAATATAATCGCTTTCCTGCTATCAAACATGAAAACGGGAGAATCGGTTGCACATTAAGTCATTTACAACTTTTATACTATGCAAAAAATAATAATTTACCTTATATTGTTATCATTGAAGATGATATTATATTTACAAAACCTAAAACATTTATGCTAAGTCTAGATGATTTTATGAAAAAACATAATAATTATGATGTTCTTTTACTTGCTGGTAATGTTGTTCCACCATATAAAGAAATTGGTTCATATGCTATTAAAGTTGGCTTCTGTCAAACAACTACTGGATATATAGTTAAAAATCATTATTACGATAAACTTATCAATAACATTGAAACTGGTATGAATCATTTATTAAAATTTCCAAATATGCATGTTCAATTCGCCATTGATAAATGGTGGACAAAATTACAAAAAGTAGATAATTGGTACTTTATTGTTCCAGCCACAGTTACACAAGCCCAAGACTATAGTGATATTGAACAAAAGGTAGTCAATTATCATAATGCTATGTTAGATATTAAAAAAGAATGGTTAAACACAAACATTGGTTACCACCCACCTACCATCTTTTCTGTTGATGATAAAGAAGGGGTCTATTATGACGCAAGAGGTGTGGGCGATACATACAATATCAACAAACAAAAAACACAAGTATTAAAAAATCTACTTGACACCAAAGAAAAAAGAGATAATTTCATTAAAAAAGATAAAGAACGAAAACAAAATTTACTTGATAATTATGAAACATTATTAGAAAATAATACAACTATTGAAGACATAAATAAAGATCATCTTGACCATGAGAAGCAAGACCTAATAGAAACTACATTCGTTATTCCATTCTTCTATGACTTTGAAGAAAGGATAAATAATTTAAATACATTGATAAATTTCATATCCAAACATTTTAATACTACTATATTTATCGCCGAAATGGGACCTATTTCATATAGACATATGTTAAAAATTGACTATAACGCTAATATTAAATATTTTTATACCGAATCTGCAGAAACGTTCTCTAGAACTGCTGTTACTAATCACGCATTGAAATTTGTTGAAACATCATGTGTTGTCATTAACGATGTCGATTGTTTCACTTTTCCTGAATCATATATGAAAGCACAACAAATGATATTGTTTGAAAATTTTAAAATATTACACCCTTTCGGAAGTCCTCCAGGTTGCTATAACATGTTACCCAAGCAGGTAGATAATTTTGCTAATAGTAATTATGATTGTAATAAAATTATTAAATCATATTGTAATCATAATCCAGTTGCTGGTGTTGGAGGAATTTTGTTTATTCACTACGATACATACAAATTAATTGGATTCGAAAATAAATGTTTCATATCATATTCACCTGAAGATATGGAAAGAATTAAACGATTCAGAAGGTTAAATTTGAAATCAACTAACAGAATTAATGATATTTATCATAATTCTAATAGTGATTACTTTGTAACACCACTATTTCATATGGAACACCCTAGAACACCCGATAGTACTATTATGCATAAATATTTTCAAAGTAACGAACTATTAATGTATTGTATTGATCAAATGGACGATGACGATTTTATTGAATATGTATATAATGAATCTAATTCTACATTAAGTTTAAATGAGTTTAAGAATATGTTAAGTAAATAAATATGGCAACAAAAACTATTTTGGTTACTGGGGGTTGTGGATTTATTGGACATCACTTTATAGAACATTTATGTATAAATACTACTTGGAATATTGTTATTATTGATAAATTATCATACGCAAGTATGGGTTTTGATAGATTAAGAGATACAGGTATTTTTGATAAATATAGCGATAGAGTAAAAGTATTTACTTCTGATTTAATATTACCTATACCAGAAGGACTTGTTAAAGAAATGGGTCATGTTAATTACATTGTACATATGGCAGCTGAAACACATGTTACTACTAGTATTGTAGAACCAAGACTCTTTATAAGAAATAATATTGACAGTACTGTCAATATGTTAGAATATGCTAGAAATCTACCATCATTAGAAAAATTCTTCTATTTTAGCACTGATGAAGTATTTGGACCAGCTCACAACGATACTATGTTTAAAGAATGGGATAGACATAAACCGGGTAATCCATATAGTGCATCTAAGTCAGCAGCCGAACAAATATGTATTGCTTATGAAAATACATATAAACTACCTATCATGATTGTTAATGTTATGAATGCTTTCGGTGAAAGACAACACATGGAAAAGTTTATTCCATTATGTATAAATAAAATTACAAATAATGAAACTATTGATATTCATTGTTATCCAGATGGAATTACTCCAGGTACTAGATTCTACATACACGCAAGAAACATCGCAGCAGCAGTTTTATTTCTTATCGATAAAGGTGTTATCGGAGAAAAATATAACATATCAGGCAAAAATGAAATAACTAATCTGGATATTGCTAGACGAATCGCAGCAATTATGGGAAAACCAGGCAATTTTAGATTTACAGCCGATGCTGTTGATAGACCTGGACACGATGTTAGATATGGTCTTGATGGGTCAAAATTAGATGATATGGGATTTAATTATCCTGTCGATTTCGAAGAATCACTCGATAGAACTATTAAATGGACATTATCACATCCTAAATGGCTAGGTAATGATTCTGATAACGACAAACTATCACTATGTAGTTTTGATAGTTATAAAAGTAATGACACCTTGATTTTAAGTGACAGCGATGATGCCGCAGGAAAATTCCTTGACTCTGACGATTCACTACAATCAGACATAGATATTAACGATGAGATGTTAGACAAACACTTTAATTATCAATGTAGCCAGTCTGATAGTTGTCCTACATAATCTTCATCTTTATAAGTATCATTAAGTTTATTCATTTCAATACATTCATTGTATAATTTTTCATAACTCCTATCTGTTAATATAATTTTCATAAATTATATTAATATTTTTTATTAAATATCTACACAAAACCAACCCTTATCTTCAGGTATATCCTTGGTATCTTTATCTTTATTTGCTGACCCAAACCATTCACTCGGATAAAACACCTTCTTTTCTTCATCGAGATTTAAATACGCAGCCATTAAACTAAAACTGCTATTTGCTATTATATTGTACTTACAATTACTCATTATCATCATTTGTTCGTAATCCACTATATTATGGTCTATTACCTGAAAATTCAGTTCATTAAACTTTTCTTTTAATATATTCATTCTATCTAATATCGTTTTATCATCACACTTCTCGCCAAATATTATTACATCTTTGATACTATTATCCTCATCTAATAATTTATTCAACGCATTTATGTAATAACCTACATTCAATATGTTATGGTGTTCTGGATATGATATATAATCACCTATTCTAAAATGAATACTTACACTATTCTCTTTATAATCAGGATACTTATTCTTAATTTCGGTTTTCTTTACTCCTATACCCGTCAATCGAAGTATATTATCTAGTTGATCTTTGAAATATTTATGGCTCTGCCAATATCCTTTTAGTATAAAATTATCATTATATGGTATCTTATCGTAATGAAAATTAGGTTCTACATATGAATTAATGCTTCTTAATTGCCATGATTCTTCAGTAACAAACCTTCTCAAATTACTCAAAAAGCTATCATAATAAAATGGTCTCCTTTTCTCACATGATACTAGTTTAAATGGTACTTTGTGTTCTAAAAAGTATGCTATACCCGTAAATATTGTAAATAATTGGTTACCCAAGCCACCTACTACTAACACATATATCCCCATTATTACTATTATAACTAATTATTTATATTGTTTGGGCTACTTCTGTTATTACATTTCCAATTACCTTCGCATTTTTCTTTTTACAATGATATTTGTGTTTGTTTAAGCTCTTTGAATTTAATGCCTTGAATGTATTACATATATCACATACTAGTACATTCGTATCCGCATGGGCAAATCTCTCTCTTAAAAATTTGTCTATCGCAGGCATATCCATATCTCGTACTATATCTAATGACTGATTGTAGTTCTCCTTCAGTTTAGATACTAAGTTTTCTCTTTTCACTATGAATTTCTTATACTCATCATTAAACTTTTCCATTATTTCCATCTTTACATTCTCAGAATCTGTTGATACGCTCATCTTTCCTATCGCTAACGCAAAATGATCTATTATATTTACAGCAGTTGTTATCATATCTTTATCATAATTTACATTACATATATATAATAATACTCTACCAGAATCTATATCTATTTGATAGTTCTCTTTGTTTGCTATTGTTGAATATTGAGACATGAATATACCATGCTTACCCTTATTCTCTGTATCTGATATGAATTTATTTACTTCAGTTACTGGTACTTTAGTCTTATAATTCTTATTCTCCACCAATATATCATCCTTCTCCTCTCTTTTTATTATTATATCGCACGTATGAGCTTCACCACTTATCTTATCTACTATTGCTGATGGAAATATCTCATCTAATGTTGCTTTTAATTCATTCTCTGACATACGCCCTTTCTGATTTGAATTCTCTTGCCTACCTATATATTCATTAAACTTCGTTGTCAATTCATCATTCTTTACATCTATTCTTACTAATTTATCACCTACTGATGACTGTATTGTACTTGTTATATCATTCTTCATCTTCTCTGTTTGAAGTCCTGACATACTATCTAGCTTCTTACCTATATTATTTGATATCGCATCTACTCCTACCTCAGCACGTAACATATCTCTTAAATTATTTTTACTATCAGTATTCGCATCTTGAATTTGTTGTTTCATTTCACCCTTTAAGCTATCAAATTTATTTAACAATTCTTGTGCCAAATCTATTGGTTTGCTCTTGTCTAAGACACGTTCTAGCATATCTATTACTAATAAATTCATTCCTGTTATATCTATATCTGGATGGTTTTTATAAAACTTTATTACCCGTTCGTTAGATATTATGATATTATCCATAATTATTTTGATATTTTGATTTTAAATTATTTTACTTTATTAATTAAAATCATTTAGATTTAATATTATTATAATATATTATGTCTTCCAGTAGAGATTTGCCTATCCCTCCAGAAGTTAATGACTTGACAGTTCCACCAGCGGTGACTAGATTAGAAGAAGAAGCAGACACCAAAGAAGAAGAACCAGTCAACGAAGCAACACCTCTTGAAGCACCAGCTCCTCCAGCTCCTCCAGCTCCTCCAGCTCCACCAGCTATAATTAAAGTAAAAAATGGATTTGAGTTTATTGAAGTATTGTGTGGAAGAATAAACGAGAAAAATATTGACACTGAAGATTTTAAAAATAGTCTTCAAACAAACGAGTTCCTTTCATATACAAACGATGATGGTACTCAAGCTAAGCTAACACCAGGTTCAGCTTGGCCAAGAATAGATAATACACACTGGGAACAAAAAACACTTACTGACCAAAAAAAAACGGGTCAAAAGAAATTTGGTTTTATGGATAGAAGAAAAGCAGCAAGAAATGAAGGTGATGCTGAAAACCCTGATACAAAATACCGTGACCCATTAGACGCATGTAAAGTAATGCAAGAACAAGCTGAAAAAAAATTAGGTAAAGATAAAACTGACCGCATCAAAAAGGATTTGGAAGAAACATTCAAAAGTTTAGGTTTAGACCCAAAATCATCTCCATTTTTTATTGATGACGCACTTTTTAAAAAATCTATGACTGGTAAAAATGGTCTTTATGATAGAAAAAGCGGTCCTATGATGACCGACCCAGAAGAAAAATCCGAATCAGAATTCGATTCAGATAATGAAGGCGTTACTACTAAACAAAGTGACGATGATAGAACTTCACAAACAAAACATGAGATTTTAGATGCTTACTTACTTATGAATAATATACCAGAAGCAAATACAGAAGAATTAGATAACGAATTCCAACAATGTATAGGAGAAATGAGAAAACAAGGTGAAACTATGTATGACACTATTCCAGAAGAGAAAAGAACTAATCCAGATGTACAAAAACTAAGAGATTCTTTAGATACTTTACATATAATAGAAACATGTGGAGAATGGACTAAAGATGGGAATAAAACTGGTGATGATGCTAATACAGCATATTATACTGCTATGAATGATTTTCTAAATCAAAATGGTAAATCTAATGTCGGTGCTGCTTTTGGTCAATTTAAATCCAATCCTCCTCTTGACTTCTTTATGGACCTTTTTATATTCGCATGGAGAAAATACAGAGAATATGAAAATGAATGGATTAAAACAGCTACTGCTTGTTTCGGAGAAAAAGCTACCAAGGACACATTCACACAATTTGGAGGAGCTCCAGGAGATGACCCTAGAAAAAAAAACAACGGTGTTATTGATCACTACGAAGATGATGATGATGATGATGATGATGAATCTTTAAATGCTAGAAGAATACCAGCACGCCCTAATCCATTTGTTGTTGTACCTGCTATTATTGCTATGGTATACTTTTCACTTCAACTTTTTAATACTGTAAATAGAGTATATAATTCTTTCGCAGCATTTCATGGAAGAGTTGAATTTTATCAAAATGAACAAGACACAGAGGCTTTATTCGCAGGACCTGATGAAGAAACATGTTACGCTACGCTAAGTTTCTCTATTCTATGGGAATATATCAGAAACTACTTTTGGTCTGGCTTTGATATGACCATGAGTGAATTATCAGCTAGAGCCACTAGTCGTTTGGAATTTGCTGCTAGAGCAACTACCGCAGCAGCACAAGCTGCCGCTTCTGACACTTGGACTTTTGGTTCATTATCATTCTTCGCTAACGCCGCATCAGGTACTAGTACACAATATGCTACAACACTTGGTAGAAATCAACTTAATTATGAAGTTGCACAAAGCATGGCGGCATCTTTACTTCAATTTAATAACTGGTCTGCTAGTTTCGATTATACTATTAGAGCTACTACTACTACTCTCGTATTAGGTATGAATGGATTTTTTATGAGTTCATTACTTTTGCTTAATCAAATTAATCCTTATGCTATTAATTCATATACAGTTAGAGCTGCTATTACTGCTTTTGGTGCACAATGGGCCACTCCCGCAGGTGTTGTACCATTATTAGCTTATAGTCAGCTGGCCGCACAATTTGGATTACTTACCAGAGGTACTAGAAATTTTATGTTAGGGCGTGTCGATTTATTTGGATACGATCCAACAGTACAAGAAGAAGATGTTCCTATTGTCCCAAGACCTACTGAAGTTGTAAATGCTATTCGGCACTACACAGGATTTGGTGATGAAGATAGTTATCAACCTCCAAACGAATCACGTATGGAAATTACTAACGGAGAAGACCGCAATGAAAGTACTGACCCTCAAGATTATACTAATGGCTTTAACCCATTAGATGCTCTTTTTGCTGCTGTAGAACAAGTGACATCATCACCACCACCAGCAACAGGTGTAGAAAATTTATTAAATGCTGCCGATAATGAAGGTAAATCTGATGGTGAATCTGATGGTGAAGAATCAGATTAAATCATAAATAAAAATAATAAGTTATTCTTTTTATTTATTTCGTCTTGTCAATTGCTGTAGCATTGCGTATATTTCTCTTCACCTTATTAATCTTCTTTTCTGGTTCTTGTCCTGGACTAAGATTTGACAGAACCCTATGAAGATCATCTGCGGCGTTAGTTCCTGCTATGGGATATTTCTCTTTTGTCCATGTACCTACTGCCTTATACTGTTCTTTATTAAGTTCTTTAATTGTTTTCTCCATAAGGTCATGTTCTTTATCCTTTTTCCAGTCGCCATCTTTAATGTAGGTGACGTCTCTTTTTGCGTCTGAACACTGAATAGGACGCTTATCAACATCTAACTTTTTTAAGTTATCTACAATTAGCTTCGTCATTCCATCTGACCAACCATTGTTTCCAATATACATTAAATCATCCATCGTTATTTTGATGCTTTTTGTAAATTCGCCGATGTCAATCGCATCCTTACAGTCTTCATTCAAGTATATTTGTAAGTTAAAATGCTGATTAACGACTACGTTGTTATTAACAGTATTGTTATTTATTGTTTGTGGTTGTGGAATAATTGGTATTTTACCTTCTTCTATCTCTTTCTTCTGCTCCTCTAATTTTTCTAATGTTAACTTATGTATTTTTTCTTCTTCATCTGCTACTTCTTTTGCCATCTCTTGTTGCTTTTTAAGTATTTTACAACTTCTATATTGATGTTTTTTTACAAACCGATTAGTATTAAAAGTTTTTTGACAATATTGACACGTAAGTCCTAGGTCGGTTTTTATATCTTTTACATCTTTCATTTCAATATTAAGTAAGTGTTTTTTAGTCTTACAATGTGCTTTCATGCGTGAAATCATAGGTGTATCATATTTACAATAAAAACACCTGTATAAGTCTTCTTTTTCAAAATACTCATAATCCATATAATATAATTATATTTGTTTTTAAATTATTTTTTTTTAAATTAAAAAAACAATATATTTTTGGTAATATTAAAATTTTTTGTGTATAATTTATTACGGTAAATGGTAATGAATGTATAATTAATGAAAATGTCCATAAATGTCCATAAATGCCCATAAATGCCCATAAAAAAATTTTGGACATTTTTGAAAAAATAGTTGAAAATAGTTAAAATAGTTATTTCATGTATAATAAGAATTAATAATTTTGTATTATATTATGACATGAATTATGCTTTAACTAAGTATATTATTGGATTGTCACATTTTTCACATTTTCAACTATTTTTACACTTTTGTAGCAAAATGATTGTTTTTGCTGCATTTTGTTATTAAAAAGTGTGTTACGATATAACGTATCATAATTATTTCAAATAAAATGTATGTTATCAAACATGGTAACACACTTTTTACACTTTTCAGAAAATACTTTTGGTAATACTTTTGGTTTTAAATACTTTTTATATATTTTGTTTATGATGATAACTAATATATTTGTATTAATATTATTACTAATTATGGTCTCATAATATATATATATACATACAATACAAAATCAAGCCATGATTGACCATAAATAACCAAAAGTATTTTTGGACATTTTTCAAAAATAGTTTAAAATAGTTAAAATAGTTATTTCATGTATAATAACAACACAAATATCAGTCATTATTTTACAAACCATATTAAGTAACAATATAGCATATACCAAAAAACACCATTTTTCACCATTTTTCACCATTTTTGACATTTTGGACATTTTGAGTTTTGGACATTTTTAATTTTGGACATTTTTAATTTTGGACATTTTGAGTTTTGGACATTTTCAGATTTTTTTTGGGCATTTATGGGCATTTTTGACCCACTATAAGATTGTATAATCTCATCCCATAATATGAGTTCATCATATTATGTGTGATTTTTAGCATGGTTTGGTATGGTCTGTCTTTTTTTTTATAAAAAAAATGTACATTTTCAAAAAATGTCCGATTTTCAAAAAATGTCCTGTTTTTTTCATGAAATTTGGGCAAAATCGACCCCTCTCTAAAAAAGGTAATTTCTCTAGATAATGGTCTTATTTTCGGAAAGTAATTTAATAGTCTCTTACTATATTATTTTTTTTGTGAGAGGTTGGAGCTAGCTTTTGAAAAATGGACATTTTTGGAGAAAAAAAATGTCCAATTCTGAAAAGTACACAGAGTTTCTCCCAGAATTTTTTCAGATGGTAACAAATATTTTTAATAAAAGTGAAAATGAGAGCGTTTTCTAGGAAAATCGCATATTTAAGAATAAGGATGTTTAATAAATATAATTAAATATAGCTATAATATATATATATGAACGAATCTTTTACATCAGATGAGGAAAAAATGGCTAGAGAGTTTATTACAAAAATAGATGATAGATCAAAACAATTAATCGGTTATATGAACCATTATCTCAAGCCATTACTGGAAGATTACGAGAGAATACCAACATTACCGATGGGTATGGATGCCACAATAGGTAATTTACTATCTCACCTACATCCAGAAGGGACACACAAGATAATATTAAATGCTGCTGAAGAATATAAAGTTTATGTAACATCAAAAATAAAACGTGTAATAAATATATTTATCGAAAACGTTCTTAATAGACTAAAACAAATGTATATAAGTGAGGATGAAGTATCTCAAGCACTAAGTCAGGACGTGGATGAACCAGATCAAGGAAAAATATATTTCCAGGCTTATAAAAGATTAGTAACATATATGAATTCAGTTCAACCTGCGATGGTATTTGTATATTCAGTGCGTGAAAGTTTTGAGGAAATAATAATAAAATACGAACAAGTATCAAGAATGAGAAATAATCCAGACTTAGAAGAAGATAAGTTAGAATACCCAATATCAACACAGAGATTTTTCAATATGTTAGTGCCAACATCATTAGGTGTTATGAAATTACATGAGGTGTTCAGAAATTATATAGTAATGTTAAATGGTATTATGGGTAATTTAATGGAAAAAGTTTATAAAGCTAGAATAGCATCTAACGTATATATAGAACGAGGACAAATATTATTAGGTGACTTCTATGTAAGTGATGATGATAGTATTGGTTCTTCTTCTATGAGAGGAGGAAATCCTGACCAAACATCAATGGAATCAATATCAGAAATAGCAGGACCTTTTATAGTACCAGGTGGAGATGGTTTTAATGAAATGGAAGATATAGAGGTAGATCCTAACGACGTACATGATTTGAGCAATATTTCTGAAGGATTAGAAGCGTCATTAAATAATAGTCTGAATGATTGGAGTGGTGATATGTTGAATGTTGCGAATGGTGATATATTTTTTCAAGGTGAAGAAGGAGAGGGAGAACAAGATTTTTCAACATTGGATGATGGCGAGACAACAACAGAAAGTATAACTGTTAGCTTTGGTGACTTAGATTCAATTGGGACAGACACTTTGGCGTGGATGTCGCCTGATAATAGTATGGATGGGCGATAGATTTAAAAAATAGGCATAAAAATAAAGCTTAATATATATTATGCAATGGGTATATATATTAAGATGTGAAAAGAAGGTGATATATGTAGGAGAGACGAAGAATTTGTATTCAAGGATGTTTCAACATACAAACGGTGGGTGTTCAACAACAAAAAAATATAGACCTCTAGAATTAATAGGACTATATAAGGTGACAAGTAATTATAATTTTTTGAAGTATATGAAAGAGATATATAACGATGATATAGAATTAGAAAATAAGATGGATAATTTACGTGAATATTTGTTTGATATGGATAACTACAGTTTATGTAGAGATCGTTCTCTCTTTGTGGAGAATTATATAACAGAGAAAGTGATGGATTCGAGTAGTTATAAGGATAGGTTCAGGGTATTTGGAGGAAAATATACGAAAGATAAAGTAGACAATGAGAGAATATTCGAATCAGATGTATATGATAGACCGAAATGCTTGTGTGGATTACCATGTGAGATGAGAAAGACAGTAGAAGGGAAGAGAGTAAGAATGATATATACATGTTGTGTGAAAAATATATGGGATAAGATGAGAAGAGACGTAGTGACTATTAATATGGCTCATCCATGTAGATACTATAAAGAATATTTAGATGATATTGAGTTAAGAGTACTATTATAATGTGTGATTAGATATATAGTATGAGTAAATTGAGGATAGCAGTAATTAATTGGTGGGATGAACCAGATAAGAAGGCTAATAATTGGTTTGTAGAGTATATGAAAGCAAATTTTGATAACATAGAGTGTGTGAATCCTGGAGATTCAAGAACAGATATATTATTTGCTTCTGTGTTTGGTAACATGAAACGTATAGAGAGTATTAAAGCTCGTGTGAAAGTATTATTTTCAGGCGAGTCTTGGACAAACAAAACGTATAGTCAATATAAATCAGAATATATAGAGAATCACTATGATTTAATACTACACTTTGACGAAACGGATGAATCTAGAAAGAGGCAGCGTTTTCCACTATGGTTATTATACGTTCCCAAATATAATATGAATGATGCTAGTGATAATTTAATAACTTATGTGAACAAAATGCGTAGTATGAATATGAATAATAAGAAGAGAATATTTGGATCGTGTATAGCTCGTCATGATCCAACAGGTATGCGTGGAAAGATATCTAATGAAATAAATAAATATGGTAAAATGGAATATGTTGGTAGATGGAGGAATGACGACAAACCGAAAATAGGTCCATTGAGAAAGGATAAATTAGAATACTTAAGAAATGTTATATATAGTGTTTGTGCCGAAAGCCATACTGACTCTCATTATTGTTCAGAAAAGATATTTGAAGCTTTCATGGGAGGCACTATACCTATATACTGGTCGAAGGATATATTGGCGGAGAAAAGTATATTGAAGAGAGACAGCTATTGTATATATGATGAGTTCGAAATAACAGAAATGATGAAAGACAACGAAAAATACAAAATGGAGGATATATTTACTAAAAATGCGTATAATGTACTGAGATGTGAATATTATGATAAATTGAAAAGTAATTTAATAAAATTGTTACGAGAGAAGGGATTTAGTGGTGGTTTGTAATAAAATATGAATAAATATTAAATTATGACGTAATATGGTGTAAAAATTGTGTATTCTACAAAAATATTCTCAGTAAGCAAAATAAATTAATAATTTTCAACTTGTGACGAATTATGCTCACAACTTGAAAAAATATTTGTACTTGTACAAAATCTACAAGACACTT
>Ga0257110_1000331_pt1 | contig 24224 bp, 22 predicted proteins | sample LP_taG_7_FD_190184 | JGI IMG/M metagenome (GOLD analysis project Ga0257110, IMG submission 190184) | Marine microbial communities from Northeast Subartic Pacific Ocean, Canada - LP_J_2015_P26_10m | ecosystem: Environmental > Aquatic > Marine > Oceanic | place: Canada: Northeast Subartic Pacific...
TTTACTAACATCATAAACATTTTTATTATTAATTGTTGCTATTCCATTATTTGGTATAGTAATTGTTTGTTGGTTGGTCAATTTTAAATTTTCCCGTGGAAATGATATTTTTTTATTTCCAATGATCATCTCTATTTTTTCATTATTCCATAGCTCTTGTATAGTAAATGTTTTCATAATGTGAATATGATTATCTTCATCAATTATCATATCTTCGTCTAACTGTGGATGTATTTCAACACATAAATCTTGTCCATGATTGTCATATATTAATTCATGATGCCATAAAGGGACATAATATTCCATACCATTTTCATATATTTTATACAAATTATCTAACATAATATCATTTATTGTTGGAAATATGCGAATAGTTTTTCTATTTTCATCTTTTTCTTTACAAAATATTCGTACTTTTTCAATGAAACTTTGGGGTATGTAATCTTGCTTTTCCATGAAGTCAATAATTTTTGTACTTTTCTCCAAGGGCATGTTTTGAAATAAATTGACTGCTTTTTCCTCACATTTGTTTTGTAAATGTAATAATACTTTCGACAATAATTTTGTTTTAATTTCTTGAATAAATTCGTTTTCTATAAATGGTTGAAAATATTGCTGAATATTTTCTACATAACTTGGAACACTAAATGATGTGTCATGTTCTTCTAATTCTATTTCATATTCTTCGTCATCCATATATCCATAATATTTCATTAATGTTTCGTAATCTTCTTGAATTTTATTGAATTTTTCACTTGTTGTTTCTTGATGTTTGTCTGGATGATATTGTAATGCGCATTTAAAATATGTCTTACGTAGAATCTCTCGATTTATTTGTTCGTTTCTTAAGTTGAATGTTTGAAGACATTTCTTTATTGTTGTATCCATGAATATGATTTAATATATTTAAAAGGATTATCTCTAAATGGTAAATCGGTCGATAATTATTATTATATTGTTTGAGTTGACTGTATATATCTTTGGTGATTATATTGAGTGATTTATTAGTAATTTGTCCTTCATTTATAAAATATACCAAAATATGCCATAATACTTCCGTAAAATCTAGATTATATACTAGAATATCGTATAATGTTTCTCGAAAATCAAACAATGATAGTTTTTTAGGATGAACCATTTTTTGAATAATTGAATCGCAAATAATATCAAAATATTCTTCCGGAATTTCTTCCATATTGTCTATTTTTGATATGGTGCGTACTTCTTTCAAATTATGAATATTTGTTTTATCTATTTCGTTTGGTTTTTTTAAATAATCGTAAATATTATTTGTTGGTCGTCCAATATTTACAACATAAGCATTATGAATAATATTATTGGGTATGAAACTTAAATGCTCACTAATCAATATATATTTTATTTGAAAAGGTAATAATATACTATTATATTGCTGAATATAACTATAAAATAATGGCAACAATTCTGTGTGAATTTTATGAAAATTTTTACACAAGATAATTCCCATTTTATTTGGAGAAACCGATATAATATCTACAATTTGTAAAAATAATTCATGCCATATTAACTTTGCGTTACATCCAAGTAACCCCATATCTATTTCATAATGAATATCACTTATTTTGTAACTATAATTGTATTTATCACTATTTAATATCATTTTTTTTTCATATTTTAAGTGACTTGGACTATATTTTTGTATATATCGTAATGATTGACTATATTTTCCCGTACCGCATGGACCGTATACAATAAGATTACCCATTTGTTTTTGGTCTATTGGAAAACTATTTTCAAAGTCGTTTAATTCAGGATGAAAAGGTATATTTTTGGTTTCTTGTAAATAATCATCAAATGTAGTTTCGTAAAATTTCATTTAAACTATAAATTCTCTTTAAATGAAATATTTATGTAGGTTCTATTACAAACTATTTATTGGGTTGTTTTGTATATAGCAGAACATAAATAGTTTGAATTAATTACATTTGCTATAGGAAATAGGATCGATATTAATGAAACTAACATTAACCATGTTTTATACATACCCGATAAAGGAACTACCGGTGTGTAATCTACACAATAACTATATGTTAATAACATAACTGTAAATGTAGCCACAATAAACATTGTTTTATATAAATTCAATTTCCATTGATCATCTCTGTTTAATTTTATATGTCCGTATTCGTTTTTCATAAAATTTGAAAGAATCGTCATAAATACGGACGAAATTAATTGTAATATTAATGCTGGCATAATGATCCACACTAACGGTATAAGTAGGTTTTCTTCAGAGGTATATTTTGTTTTTGGTGTAACTATGGTAAACGCACGCATTCCAACATTACTATCATTAATCAATTGATATACAAAAGTTGCTATGTGTAGTGTTTGAAGTCCAGTAATAAGTTTGAAACTGATCATTTCCGTAACTTCATTATATAAACCACTGAATAATACTAAATATATGATGAGTATTAAGAAATATTTCAGAAACGTTGTGTTGTACATAATATATTATAATACCCTATTTTCCTTCTAGACAATTTGTTTTAATCCATTCTTTCAATTCTGTGTCGTCACAATCTTCATATTTTAACGGACATTTCTTTAGTGGAAAAAATTTCGGTTTTTTCATTACCAACGTTTTATAAAAAACATAAGATCCGAATTTTCCTTTACGAATAGATAATTCTCCATTTAATGTTCTTATTATATTATTGTCTTTCTGTGAAGTATTTATTATTTCTAAAGCATTTTCATATCTGAAGTTATGAATTGATGATGTCCAAGTTTTTAAATTGTATGTTTGGTCATTCCATGATAAATAATATCCATAACGTCCTTTTTTTACAAAAATATCATGATTTTCATATTTTCCCAACGATTCCAAGGATTCTTCTACAATTTCTTCTAAATGATATTCGTTGTTTCGCAATTTTTCTATATCTACCTTTTCTTGGACCTTTAAATATTCATATGATCCATCCTCTAATGTTTTTCGAATCGACGGTCCATATTGTGTAAATAGTAATTCATGGTTATTATCTAAAATATACTTTTCCTTTTCTGTTTTGGAAATTTTCTTGGACAATTCAACAATTTCGTCTAAACATTCCTGGCACAATATATTCCATATTTTATTGTTTTGTGCAATATGATCTAAATCTTCTTCCATTTGTTTTGTATAATTATATGAAAACATAGTGTCGAAGTGTTTTAATAGAAATTCTACTACTAACACTCCAGTATGTTGAATTTGTAATTTTGATTTTTCATTCCCAAATGTCTTCTCTAACTCAATTGTTTGAAACTCCTTTTTCCATGGCAATATATACTCTTTAACATGTTGTGTTTGTCCAAGAACATCTTCACATTTTACATACCCTCTTTCTTGTATAGTTTCGACAATCATCGCAAATGTTGATGGTCTACCTATACCAATATCCTCTAGTTTCTTAATCAGACTTGCTTCTGTATAATAATAATGTTTGGACCTCACCATAACATTACTTTCTATTCTAGAATATTGAATAGGTCTGTCCAAGAAAGTACGGAAATACATCTTGAGTCCAATTTCTTCATTTTGATCCATTTTCTTATCGTTTATTATTTTCCATCCTAGGAAAACAGGGGTTTCTATTACATATTTATATTCCACTTTCTTAGACTTTGATTCGATAATTATGTTTGGTGCAGATATACATAATGGCGTATTCATATATTTTGCTTCACTCATACAACTTTCTATTGTATTTTTCCAAATGAGTCTATACATAGACGCTTCTCGCGGATTTGTACCAGCCGGAATATTAGATAAATTAATATCTGTCACACGAATCGCCTCATGAGGATTATTTTTGTCGTAATTTGTAACATCCTTTAAATGTCCAAGAAACTTTTCACCATAATGTTCCACTACATGTTTTGTAACTGTGTCCAAGAACGGTGGTGCGTATTTCATACTATCTGTCCTCATATACGTAATTAATCCCTTTTGATATAATGTTTGACACAATTGCATCGTTTGTTTTGGATTGGTATGTAATACACTACTTGCTGTTTGAAGCAAACGCGACGTATTAAATGGTTTTGGAGGCACCTTCTTGGACTCTTTATCCTTCTCTATTGACAATATATGATTAAATGTTTGAGAGTCTTTTATAAAAATCTCTACTTCACACTCATTTTTAAACTCGTGTCCAAGAACAAAATCTATATCTCTTTCGGTAAAAAATCCATGGGTTTTATAAATCCTTTCAGGTAATATTGTTTTTTTTTCTTGGAAATTGTCGTAAATTAATCGTAGTGCTGGAGTTTGACATCGTCCCGCAGATAATGTATTGTCTTTACTACTATATACATGTTTCCATAAATGAGGCGATATTTTGAACCCAACTAATATGTCCAATATTTGACGCGCTTGTTGTGCCTTTACTAAATTTACATCTATTTTTGTAGGATTATTTATCGCACTTTTTAATGCGGTTTTGGTAATTTCATGAAACAATATTCTTGGAGTGGTTTTTATATCTAAATTAAATAACTCGCAAATATGCCACGCAATTCCTTCTCCTTCACGATCATCATCCGTTGCCAATATAACATTTTGTTTTGGATATTGTTTGATGATTTTCTTCATGTCTTGGACATGTGACTGCTTTTCTTTAATCAAAGTAAATGTTGGTTGAAAACCATTTTTAATATCAATATTTTTTAATCCTGTTAATTCACGGATATGACCCTTACTTGCAATACATTTATAATCTTGTCCAAGATATGATTCGATCTTACTACATTTTGATGGTGATTCTACAATAATTAAATATAATGAACATCCCTTTTCAAAATTATACGAAGATGATGTTGTTTTCTTATAAAAATTCTTTTTTGGACCCATTGTATTATATTAGAAGTAAATGTTTATTTTGTTTATAAATAATGACTTATAAACAACGGCATATAATAGTCCAAATGTTGTTAAATGAAGATAAAATTTCGGAATGGGTAGAGTCCAAGAACGGACTTGTAATTACACGCAGTAAATTTAATGAAAAACAATATAACTTTTCTGATATATGTTCTCCTCAATATGCATGCATTACTGGATACGGTGTCATTATTAAACACTTTTTTACGAATTTGATTCAATATTTTAAAAAAGGGGTTGTGTTAATAATCATTGAAAGTGATATGGTTCATATTTCAAAAGAACAACTTGAACATATAAATCTATTACATTGTTTTACATGGAATGCTCCTTTTCGTCATAATAAAATGTCTATTTTACCAATTGGTTTGAACTATAATAGACAATCTAGAGTTTTGGAAAACTGGCTCTCCAAAAATCAGTCTACTACACCTAGTCAACTTTTATGTATGAACTGTTCATTACATACAGACCCTACCCGAAGTGCTTTATTAGAATATTCTAAAGAATACTGGAAACCGTTTTGTACATTTTTAGACTTTACACCTCCTTCATTGACTTATTTTATTCCTTCTTTTATAGAAGGTCAAATTCAAATAAACGTAACTAATTCAAAATGCTATGACCAATGGAAAGAGTTTAAATTCGTTTTATCACCAAAAGGTGCTGGATTGGATTGCCATCGTACATGGGAAGTTTTGGCAATGGGATCAATTCCTATAGTATTATCCTCGTCGATCGACAATGTATTTAAATGTCTACCAGTCGTTATTGTAGATTCATGGTCAGAAATTAATGAAGAATTTTTACATAATAAATATAATGAAATAACCAAAAAAAAAGAAAAGAATGAATATAAAATGGAAAAAATTCAACTGGATTATTGGAGAAAAAAATTTCAAATAAAATTAAAACATAAACGCCCTAAAATTCATTTTATTACATATGCAAATAGTGTGTTTGAAAATTCAAAACAACGGTTATTGATAGAAGCAAAAGAATTTGGAGAATTTGACTCCATTAGAGGTTTTGGTCCTGATGATATTAAAAGGGAAAACCATAGTGAAGAATTTAATAAAATATTGGATATGCCACGTGGAGGAGGATATTGGTTATGGCGCCATGATATTATTAACGAAACACTTGAAACAATGGATGATGACGATTTTCTCATTTATTTAGATGCTGGGTCCACATTAAATATACATGGTAAAAAACGGTTTTATGAATATTTACAATTATTACATGAAAGTAAGAAAGGTATTTTATCCTTTCAAATGGAACATAAGGAAAAATATTGGACCACAAAAGAAATATTTACGTTTATGGATGAAAGTATTGATGATGAAATTGCGAATTGTGGGCAATTATTAGGAGGTGTATTAATCATGCAGAAAAATAGTTCTTTATTACAATATATGAAATCATATAGTGAAATTATTAACAATCAACCTATTTTAGCAACAGATGCTTTCAACGAAAAACAAACTCATGAAGGATTTCAAGACAATCGACATGAACAAAGTATTACTAGCATTTTACGTAAAAAGATGAAATTACCACTAATAAATGACGATGAAAGTTGGAAACCACCCTTTGGTAAAGGAGAGTCATTGAAATATCCGTTTTGGGCAACACGTATGCGCAATTAATTGAACGAAAAGAAATTATAATTTTCTTGATTGCGTGTATATTTTCGATCATATTCTTCTTTTGAATACGTGTAATCAGTTGTATATAGATTAGGATTCCATTTTACATGTTTACCATTGTCTATGGATTCTATATTAATAAAGAAAAAAAGTTTTTTAAAAAAATTCATAATAATAGAATAAATATATATTATAATAGAATAACCATCATACATTAACATATTAATAGAAAAAAAACTTAAACATAAAAATACTATTTCTATAATTATGAATGCTATGAAAAAAAATTATGCGTTTGTATTAAAGTCTATAAAAAAAGATAAAACACTTAAACCTGTTGTAAATAATCTAAAAAATAAAACCTATATTATTGCCGGTGGAACAAGAGGTATTGGGTTTAATATTGCTAAAAAACTAGCATCACATGGTGCTAATATTACTCTTTGTGGTAAAACGGAAACAGCACATCCAAAATTACAAGGAACTATTTATAGTGCGGCCGAAGAAATTGCCGCATTATCTCAAACTGCTAATTGTATACCAGTTGTATGTGATATACGTAAACAAGAGGATATTGATAATGCTATTTTTCAAACAGAAAGTATGTTTGGTTCTATAGATGGTGTTGTATTAAACGCAAGTGCTTTATGTTTAAATAATACATTAAATCAAACAAAAAAAGAGGTGGATTTAATGAATGGTGTAAATATTAATGGTACATATTTGTTTGGTCAAAAATGTCTAAAAAAAATGAGTAACAATACCAGCAATGGACATATGTTAATTATTGCCCCTCCCATAGATATGTTGTATAATGATGATTGGTGGGTAAATCATTTTTATTATAGTATGTCTAAATTTAATATGTCATTAATGGCAAAGTTTTGGAATAAAGAATTTTCGAATGTTGCTGTTAATACCTTATGGCCGCGTACTACAATTAATACCGCACCTGTTCAAAATTTGCTAGGAGGACAAGATATGGTGGATATTTCACGAACAACAGATGTTATGGGTGATGCTGCTCAAAGTATATTTTCTACTGATCCCCAATTATGTAATGGTAAAAATTTCATTGATGATGAAGTTTTAGCATCATTAGATATAGATGTTGAAAAATATAAAGTAAATACTGCTATTAAAGAAAAGGATTTAATGCCAGATTTTTTCTGTTAAACATATTAAATGTATAAAATCGCGTAAAATATATATAAATAATTGTATACTTATTTATATAATGATTGAACAATTAATATTACTTAATTTAATAATAATATGCAGTTGCTTTTCTAAATTTCAAAATTGTAGAATTATTAAAGAATATAAACAATTTTATTTAAAAGATAAGTTTTCACCCGTGTTAGAGGAAAAAACAATTAAAGTAAAACATAATAAAAAATTATTTAATCATATAGAAAAAGGCGTTTTTTATCAAATTGGATCTAATCCAAAACATGTAAATGATGAAGATTATCATTGGTTTGATGGCGATGGAATGGTACATTCTATTTTTTTTAATGAAAATGAAGTTGTATATCATAATAAATGGGTCCAAACTAAACGATTACAAACTGAAGATAAATGGAATAAAAAAATGTATTTATATTTTGGCGAATTAAAAGGATTGAACGGTTTATTACAAATTTTAAAATATTCAATATTGGAGATGTTAGGATTGGTATCTAAATCAAAGGGTACAGCAAATACAGCTATGTTAAACTGGAATAATCGTATATTTGCTTTACATGAAGGTGATATGCCATATGAATTAAATGTTGATCATGATAATTACAATATATCTACAATTAATAGAATACATTTTCCATCTATATACAGTATGACAGCACATCCAGTTGTAGATAAAAAACGAAATTTACTATATATGTATGGATACAATAATTATGATTTTTCAAATGGTCAATTTATTTTTAATGTTTTCGATAAACAATTTGAATTGTTATCTCAAAAAAATATTTCTTTAATAAATAATGGAATGGTTCATGATGTTGGTTATTGTGGTGATTACATGATTATACCCGACATGCCTTTAAAATATGATTCTTCATTAATTTTAAAAGAGAAACTTCCAATGTTTTTTGATAAAGAAAACGGACAAACGCGATTCGGTATATTTGATGTAAAGAAACAGGATGAACCAAAATGGGTATACTTTGATGAAAATTTTTTCATTTTTCATTTTTCTAGAGCATATAGAAGAGGCAACAAATTTTATGTTTTTGCGTGTGTAATGGATGAACTATATATGGAAGATTTTGTAGAATTAAAAAATATAGAAAATAAAGAACATCTGTTACGCGGTAATATTAGATTAAAAGAAATACAAATAGATTTGGATAAAAATACAACGAAAATTGTGGAAAATCAGTATTTACAACATTTGGATATCGGGTTTAAATATAATATGGATTTTCCAATATTATCAAAAAAAAATAAGAAAGAAATGTATTGTACAATATTTGATGCTTCAACAGGATATATACGTGGATATGTAAAATCAACTAGTTCATGGTTTAAATATATGAAACCAAAAGTTTTCATTTTTCCTGATTATATGTATGCTAACTCAGAACCCCAATTGGTAATTATAGAAAATAAAGAATATTTGATATCATTTGTAAATAAAGGAGATCAATCGTATTGTGCGTTGATTAATATTGACGATAAAACAATAGAAAAAATCGAAATACCTACAAGAATACCACCTGGATTCCATAGTATGTATTTGGATTCTAATTAATATTAAATGTCATAGAATATCTTTTATCTTGAGGTTGTTTTGTACGTTTACTTAAAAAATGGAAATATTTATTGGCTAAATTAAAACGAGATTTTACTTGTTTTGCTTTAGGATAACGGGTTTTGTGATGTTTTAATATTGCTTCCAATCTCACTTTCATTATCATTCCTACTTGCCATATTCGTTTATGACTATAACGTTTTGTTTTGTATAATTTTTCTAATTTTGTAATAGTAGTTTTAACGTCTGTTAATGTAGTATATTTTATTGGAATAGTATCACTTGGGTCTTTATCAATATAGACGTCAAATGATTTTTTTGGATTATTGGGGTTATATAAAAATTGTTTTTTTGTTTTATTATTTTGGTTTCGGTTTTTACGCGTTTTCATATTATAGTTAATTATAATATGAATAGATTATTTACCACCATCCATTTCTTCTTCGTATAATTCATCCGAAATACGAATTTGCCCACTGCTTATAAGATCTTTATCTAACAACTCATTAACCTTAGTTATTTTATCTTTACTTTTAACATGAATTGTGAAATCTTTAATATTAACCAATGGTTTTGTTGTACAATTTGTCGTTTCTTCGATATATTTATCTCTTTTCTTTTTATAAGATATTGGAACATATAAATTTTTAAACTCATCTTTCGAAACAAACGTATTAATTTTATTCTTTTGAATAGTTAAAATGTTATCTTTATAATGATGTATAGTTCCAATATTAACTAACGTAACTCTTGGAATAATATATAAATTCGTATTATTTTCTTCTTCGTATAACATTCGATTTTTTATTTCCGTTGGTATTTCAAATGCGTTTACATAATTTTTCTTAATATGTTCTAAATATATCTTGTCGTCTGAATAATCCTTGTTTGACGAAAAATAACCTTGATTAGGATTGCTAATTACAGTACGATTTTCCGGTTTTAAATAAAGTTCTTTTAAATCTTTGACAAAATCCTTTGTTATGTGTTTTTTTATAAATAAATCACGATGTGCAACCCCCTGATTTGAATATATTTTGAAAAATTCTTTTGATACTTTATCTTGATTATTATGAATAAATTTGCTACATTTCTTGAATTTTTGAATTATTTCTTCAGGAGAAACACCATCTGGTAATAATTCCTCATATTTTTTTAAGTCACGTTTATTTGATTTTTTGGTGGATTCATTATGATTCGATATAATTTCTTTATAATAATCATATTTAGATTGGAATAACTCTTTGCGAAGGTTATGAAGTAAGTCTTTGATATGTTTATGTCCATCTCCACCTCTATTTTTACGACGTGTGACTCTTGGTTTTCGTATCTTTCTTTTTGTTTTCATTATACAATAATGACAAAAGAATTTAATAATTACATGAAAAGATCATTCTTAAATACTAAATATGTAGACGCGGTCCAAGAAAAATTGTCTCCACCATAACCTAGTCCTAAATATGGATCATAATATTCGAAAAATCCATTGTCTTCAATAAGTTTAATTGTATGGGTTTTGATTTTTCGCGCAAGGTCTAATTCGCGAATATGTGTAAATCCTATTGCCAACATGAAATTAATAATACACCATACCGGTCCTCTCCAATATTTCTTTTGATTAAAATCTTTTGAAAAAGGATCATATGATGGAAACCCATATTTTGAAAAATATAATATTCGTTTGCTATGTTCTAACATTTTATGCTTTTGATAATGATCACCAACATCTGCATACGCAAATAACATAGAAGCACTCGAAATACCACTATATAATTTATTCGTTTTCAAATTCAAACTGGTGTATGCGTTTATATTATCGGACCATAGTTTATTACAGTTTTGTGAATAATAGTCAATCCAATGTTCAATTGTAGAATAATGTTCGGTTCGTTCCAAGAAAACTGCTAATTTATATAAATCCTTACATGCTCGTATGAAAATAAATTGAATACCCGGATCACATACATTGAATAAACCTTCGTCATATATTTTTTTACTGTCCCAGTTAAATTCTTTATTTTTAAAAACAATTTGCATATACCGATTATAGTCGTCATCTGTAGGACGGACATCGTCGTTCATTATACTATTATCTTTTCGTTCAATTTGTAAATCATTTCGAAGATGAATTTCTTTTAACGCATCATCCCAATCTGGTGAATTATCACGTCCTGATTCCCATGGATGAACAATCGATAATAATCCTTTATTGTAAGGATCCCTGTTTTTAACAAACCAATTGTGATAGTTCATCAATTTATCGAAATAATTGTTTAACAAATCCTTATTAGAAAGTCCAAGAACCGTCATAAACCATATAATACTTGACAATACAGGAGGTTGCGAAATACACGAGGTTAATGGGATTGTATTTGATTCCCAAATATTGGGTCCTGGATAATAATTATCATCGTCTTGATGAAATATAATATGCGGAATCATTCCATTCTTCCATTGTCCTTCAAATAGTTTATCTATTTCTTTTAAGGCTCGCTCTTTATCGTATGTGAAAATCCCAAGAGCACAAAATGCCGAATCCCAATTCCATTGAAATGGATATAATGTACTACATGGAATTGTAAAATCCCCCCGACTATTATTACGAATAATGCTTTCTGCCTTTTTTTTTAGATTCATATAAAATAATCTAATATTATATGAAATACAAAAAATAACCCTTGTTTTATTTTAACTCATTGAATAGAGTATATAATGAAATTAATAATAATACCACATTGGTTGCATACATAATTTGTGGAATAATAATCCACTTATCAATATAATCGTAATCGGATGTACCTTTTTTAAATGTTTGAATATCATCTAGTAAATAAGTAGCGAATATTAGTGCAATAATCGTAAATATAATCGAAACAAATATCATCATAATATTTATAATATGGTCTTTTCCTCGGTGAGCGCGAGAATATCCTAAAGAAGCAAAAGAAATAGAAGTATATAAACCGATATTTCGAACGGTTGTTTGAAAGTACGCATTAATTTTATATGTTTTGTCCAATTCGGTCATTATAATATATACTATACTATATTATAATATAATGTTTTCTATAACATCATGTACAGTTACAATAAATAATGGCAAATTATTGAAATATTCTATTGAAAGTATTGTAAACTACGTATCGGAAATATTTATTTTAGATGATTCTATAAATGAATTTGATAGAAACCCCTATTTAGAAGAGTTGGATCAATATGAAAACGTAAAAATTTTTAGAACAACCCAGTTCGGTAAGGATTTAGGTAAAAAGAAACAATATTTGGTTGAAAATTCTAGCAATGACATAGTTATGCGATGGGACGATGATTTTATATTATATAATATTCATTTACTTGAATATATATACAAAGAATTGCGTACTAGTAATTTGGATACTATTGTTACAAAAAATCCAAATGTTGCGTTTACAGTCAATTATTTGCGTAATGAACATCCTATGTGTGGCGAAATTTATTTATATAAAAAACCTTTAATTAAATTTGGAAAATTATATGGGTTTTGTGATTTTCCAATCAAAGGACGTGCAAATCGTATTGATATTGAGAGATCATTGTTTCTCCATCTTTGGAATTTTAAGTCATATGAAAATACATGTTTTCGTGAATATATGAGTCAATATTTATGTGATCCCGTTTACAATAACTATTATGAATATTGTTTTGTTAATGACTCCTCTAAAAAAAAATATAACTTTAACACTATTATTGAATACAAAAAAAATAAAATATGCGAATATAAAGACTTTAAATACAATTACAAAAAAGATGTTTGTGAAAATAATGACTCCATTAATTTGAACATTTTAAATCAAGATTTTGTTAATTATATTAAATCGAATTATAAAATTGTCAATTTTTTTTCAAAAAATTGTAAACTGTTTAAATACGAAACATTAGAAACACATAATTTGACAAATATTTATTTTGTTAAAGATAGAAATATAGGTAATATGGTAAATTTTTACTTATTTGAAAAACTATGCGGTTTTAATTATAATTATGTAGAACTTGATGAACCTCATTTTGTAATTAATTCACATATAAGTGATAAAAATGAAAAATCGATAATTTGGGGGTCGGGATTAGAACATAATAGTGAAAGTGTAACGTTTACTAATGATATTATAAAAATATCCAATCCAAATGTTAAATTTAAAAATATATATTGTGTAAGAGGTCCTAATACAAAAAAAATAATAGAACAACAATGCGGAATAACTATTCCACATATTGGACATCCTTTATTGTTAATGCCTTTGTTATATACATCAGAATTGAAACCTACTTATAAACTAGGTATTTCATTAAACAATTATTCATTACAAAAAATAATTATTGAAAATGAAAATTTCAAAAAAATAGAAACAAAAGGGGATTTTACCAACTATACAAAAATCGAAAGTTTTGTTGATAAGTTAGTTGAATGTAAATTTATTATTACAAATGTGTTAGATGTTCTTGTTTTGTGTCACGGATATAATATTCCTGCTGTATTTGTAAATGAACATAGTTTTGATAGTGAATTTTCGATTATAGATTATTTCAATGGAATGTATGAAAATAATGTTCAATGTAGAACACATTACAAAGGAGAAAATCTATTAAAATATTTTAAAAATATTAAAAATAGTTATATAAAACCCGATTTTGTGAAAGAACGACAAACTGATTTAATACATTCATGTCCATTTATTGATACTGGATTAAAACCTTTATTACTGAAAATGGTTTAAATATATTATTATATATATAATGTACTATGAATTACACATTTTTATCAAACTCGCGCGATTATAATGATTGGACAACAGAACCAATGATTATGGAAACTTTTGAACCATTAGAACATAAACTCTTTTCAAATGATACATTTCAAATGAACAGGGGGAATGTTACTATAGTAGAATCTTATATAAGAACATATCAGCATCATTGTGGGATATTAATATTACAAGGAAACAAAACTTTCGGTAAGGCACCAAAAGGGCGTATGTATTATAAGTGTATTCCAAATGATAGATCATTGCCTATCTTTTTAATTCCATACGAATTACGTATAGGATTTAGTAAAAATCATATGAATAAATATGTTACATTTAAATTTAATCATTGGGAGCAAAAACATCCTGTTGGTATTTTAACAGAATCTTTCGGTGACGTTGATAATTTTTCATCTTTTTGCTCATATCAACTATGTAGCAAAAAATTGGTATATTCTATTTCTTCATTACAAAAACAAGTGAAATTTGGTTTAAAAAATATGGATGAAGAATTGTTTATCCGACATGTAATGGAAAATAATCAATATAAAGTACAAGATAAACGTCATGTAAATATATATTCCATTGACCCGGAAAATAGTCGAGATTTAGATGACGCATTTTCTATTGAAAACTTACAAAATGATCAATATAAAATATCTATTTATATAGCCAATGTACCAATTGTATTAGATAGTTATGATTTATGGGAACATTTAACACAACGTATTTCAACTATTTATTTACCCGAAGAAAGAAGAACTATGCTTCCCGAAATATTGTCTGATAATATTTGTAGTTTACTTGAAGGAAAGAACCGATTTGCCTTTACTATGGAAGTTATATATGACATCAATACAAAATCTATCGTATATGATAGTATACTATTTTACAATTCACTCGTTTGTGTTAAGAAAAACTATATTTATGAAGAAAAAATACTTTTGAAAAATAATGATTATAAACAAATGTATGATATTACAAAACAATTAGACCAAAATACTTTAGATAGTCACGATGTTATTTCGTTTTGGATGATCTATATGAATAGTCAAAGTGCTAAAATGTTGTATAAAAACCAATGTGGATTATTTCGAAAAATACAAGTATATGAAAAACATATTCAACATAACATAGATGACAAAGACATTAAGCAAACAGTATCTATGTGGAATAGTGTAGGTAGTGGTTATGTTTTGTATAATAAAGATGAAACTGTGGAACATGATTTATTAAATGTAGATGGTTATGTACAAATAACAAGTCCTATACGACGCATGGTAGATGTTATGAATCAATATTACTTTATGTCGAAAATATTGAATATTTCGTTTCATGAAACAAGTAGTGTGTTTATAAACGGAAAAGAGTCGCAAATACAACAATTAAACATAGATATGAAATCTATTCGCAAAGTCCAAAGTGAATGTGATCTTCTGTACACATGTATGAATGATCAAACTCTTATGAATTCAGTTGTAGATGGGTACATTTTCGATAAAACTGAAATAAATGGTGAATTTCAATATTGCGTTTATATCAAAATGTTGAAAAAAATATCCTACTTTAAACATCATCAAGATTTACCTAACTATAGTTTTCAACATTTTAAGTTATTTTTATTTGATAAGGAAAATAGTGGACATCGGAAAATACGATTGATGTTACACAACTAGTTGTTGGTTTCTGAGTTTCATCAAATCAATAATAATATAAATTATGGATATGAGAGATAATATTGTACCTATAATATAAAATAGTGTATCTTTCCATGGTACTGCTATTTTTTCAATGTTGTCAAAATTTATATTTTCATTTTCATAAGGATGAATATGAAAATAAGTAGGGGTTTCATATATATTGGAATGTTCGTTTTCATATTTATTTATTACCAAATTATCTTTTATTAGGAAAATTGCCATTTTTAATTGATGTATATAATTAATACATTATTCTATTCAATTTTGTATTATTGGAATTATTTGCGATGTCTTTTTGTTCTTCTCTTTGTTTTTCGTTTCTTCATTATACTTTTTGATTTCTTGGTTTTGCGTTTTTTTCCACCTTTTGTTTCAGTATCTTTCTTCATGATTTTTTTTAACTGTTCATCTAATGTATTTATTTCTATTTGAAAACGTCTTATATCATCGCTAAACCTTATAGTATGTCTCCAATTATTTTTATTTTCAATAATATTATTTAGTTTTTTTTGTTCTTCCTTTTTTTCGTAAGATAATCGTGATTTATTATTCTTATTTTCTAGTTCTTCTTTATTATTTACTATTTTATTAAGTAAAGATGTTTCTTGTTCTTTTATATTCTCTATCATTTTCAACATTAGTTTATAAAATTGTATTTTGTAAAACATACATAGGTACTTATCTTTTGTCTGATCAAAAAATAATTGATTGTCATAGTCGTATTTGTCAACCACAAATTTTTCCTTTGAAAAATAATAGGCAGGATTTTTATTATAGTCATCAATAATTTTTTGAATACTATCAATCATAGCACGTTTTCCTGTATAATAACTACAAATTTCCTCTAATTCCCTATGTCCAATGTAAGAAATATATTTAGAAATGATTTCAACTTGATGCCGTGTGCTTTCGACGACAATGTTATGAAATTTCATCCATGAATTATAAAGATCTGGTCCATTTAATTTATTAGTTTGTCTTTCTTCGTTTCTAATGTATGAATCAGGATAAAAAAGACTCCAAGTAATTTTTGGCATTTCATTGTTTTCTCCGTATAAATATGTATAACCATCTTCTATGTGTTCAACATTACCGTATTTTTTATTCTGATAATAATCTGCCATTTTACAATTATAATATATACTTACAAAATATTATAATTCCTGTTTTATTTTTGTGAACGCGCTTTCTTATATTTTTCATGACTTGTTTTTAACAATTCGATTGTTTTGTCATAGTCTTCCCAGTTGTCAACTTTAACCCATTTATTTGGTTCCAAGTTCTTATATGTTTCGAAAAATTCTTTCATTTGATTTAATTTGTGCTCGGGAACACTGTCTAAATCATTGTAATGTTGATAACGAGGATCTTTTTCTAGAATGGCAACCATTTTTTCATCTTTACCTTTTTCGTCAGTCATATTTAAATAACAAACTGGTTTAACATACGCAATTGTTCCAGGTTGAAGAGCAACGTTTGATAATATAAGAACATCAAGTGGATCGCCATCATCACATAATGTTTGGGGAATAAAACCGTAGTTTTCAGGGTACATAACTGCTGAATGTAAAATGCGATCTAACATTAATATTTTATTTTCTTCGTCCCATTCATACTTAACATTGGAATTTTTGGCAATTTCAATATATGCTGGAATAACATTAGGAAATTGTTCACCTATTGGGAAAGTATACATACTATACAATAATGTAAATATAATATATAATACAAAAAACATTAAAAAATAATAGTTAATCTTACTTTACATGTTATTAAATAAAACGTTTAAATCTAAATCGGGAAATCGTTCGAATATATCTCTACTTTCGATTTCTATTCCTCTTTGATCTTCTTGTCCCATCAATTCCATCTCACTTTCTCGAATCTCTACTTCTTGGTCTTCATTATCGACCAGATTTTCAATGTCTGATACCATTTTTTTCACAAAGTTGTTGTCCTTGTATCTATCATTCGAACGATCAATTCGTTCACACCAAATCGAAACTAAATCTTCCATTGTATACCCGGCGTCTTGAATCTTCTTGGCAAGAACTTTGGGGGTTGCTGCTGGACAGGCAAGTGGATCGCGCATATTTTGTAAATAAATTGATCTTCTTCTCCAATCATTGATATTTTCATCCAATGGATTCCATTCGTACTCATCTTCACCCTCACTTTCTTCTTCATATTCACTTTCTTCTTCATCTTCACTTTCTTCTGGTTCTTCTCTTAATGGAGCGCGACAACAAGGACACAGGTTGTTTCGATTAAGTGCCTGCATCATACATTCGAAACAAAATATATGTCCACATGGAGTTGTACAATTGTTTTTTTCACCTAATTGGTCATAACAAATGGAACATTCGTCGTTTTTAAATAATTTCTTTTTATTCATTTTTATCTGATTTTCAGAAAGTAAGTTCGCCAATTCGTGTTTTTCCAACACATTGCTTATGTCGATATTATGTTTGAGACACAATTCTTTGAGTTCTTTATTCGAAATTGACATTGCATGTTCGAATAAAGAGGATTTGTTAAAAGTAGTAGCTTCCATTTTCAATATGTTTAAGAGTTGAGATACATTTATTATCAAAAAAGACGTTCAATTTTATATTCATAGAATTATATTAAAAGTCGATTATAAATAAGGGGGTCGCAGGGGTCTCCCCTGCTAAATAGAAGTATAAAATAATAATTAGATTTGATCAAAGTCGATGTCGTCGCTGTTTGCGTGAAAGGTTTGTGTATTGATATGTGAATTAATAGAAAGGTTATTTTGAAAATTAGAATTATCGAAAAGAATGTCGTCGTCATGTTTGTGGTTGGATAGGTTATTATTAATATTGAAAGAAGGTAAAGAAAGGTTTTTGATATGATTTTCATTATAAATGAAAAGAAGGTCGCAATTATCAATATTAGATTCCCAATCGCGAATGCCAACAAGTAATGTATCGCCATTAGAAACGAGGTTAGAGCGCTTATTGCGATTTCTGAATTTGCCCCGAATATGACAAACAACATTTTCATGAAGTGAGTCTTTATACACAAGATTCACATGACACATGCCATTACCAAGCATTTTGGTTACTTTACCATAACATTCACATTCATCTTCAGGCAATCGAACCTTATCATTAACAGGAGCATTAACCAATTTACGAGCCAATCCTTTATGTTTACTTCCACCAGTCGTGTTTTTTACCATGGTTTATAAAATAATTTTGTGATATTCATTTAAAAACTAGTTCTCATTCAATTTTATTTTAAAGTATTGTCCAAGAAGTATTACCGAAAACTCAATAAATCACTCATTTCCCGATAAGTCATTTTCTTCCGTTTTATTTGAAAATGGATGAAAAAGAAATTTTATTGATAAAATTAACTGTATTATCCACAAAAATGTCGGATTTAATGGTATTGAAAATGATTTATATAAATCCAAAAAATGTGTGTCCAAGAAAGCAAAATCGGTGAGTTCTTGGACATTCTCATCCAAATTTTTGTTTTGTTCGTCTTCTTGGACATTTTCTTCCAATTTTTTGTTTTGGACCCTTTTTCTACATTTTTTCTCTGTATTTTTGTTTAGTTCTTCTTGGACATTTTCTAAATAAGTGTTTTGAACGTCGTTTTCACCCTTTTTTTGTGTTTTTATGTTTAGTTTTTCTTGGACTTCTTCTTTATGAACTTTGGAAAAAACAATATTTTGATTTGGGTTCTCCAGATTTTTTATTGCTTCTAAGTATCTCTTCGCATGTTTCTTTGTTCCAAGATGTTTTAAATATCGACTATGATTTGGCGCATTAAATTCACAACATTCACAATAAGACATCTTTAATATAAATATGAAAAAAGAAAATTTTATATTCATTATTACATAAAAAAGATTAGTTAGTTAAAATTACAAATTATTTATATCTAAAGGTTCGCATTAATCGTATTGGTGGCAGCATCATATGTTCCAATCTCATCATGAGTATCCACACTGTAGATGTTATTGTCACCGTCAATCAAATAGGATTTTCCACCAATCTCAATCTCCTGAGTGTGGATCTCCTCGTCCTCTTCGTCCTCTTGGACAACTGGTGCTGCCACAACTTCTGCCACAACTTCCTTCTTGGACTTCTTGGCTTTAGTTTCCTTCTTAGCAGTTTCCTTCTTAGCAGTTTCCTTCTTTGCCTTTGGTTCACTATCTGCCTTCTTGGCGCGAGGTTTGCGCTCCTTCTTTGGAGCACCTGGTGCCTCGACAGCAGCAGTCGGTTTGTTTTCAGGAGTTACAGTAGTAGTAGCAGCAGCAGCAGCAGTTGCTGCGGCAGTGAGTTCATTCACTAAATCACTTGCTCCTCCATCATTGGCAGTTGCCTGAGCAACTACATCGACTTCAGTGTCATTGGCAACAGTGGTGTTCTTCTTAGCGCGAGGTTTCTTTGGTGCGGTTTCTCCGTCCGCCTTCTTGGCGCGGGTCTTCTTTGGTGCCTTAGGGGGCTTATTGCGTTCGCGAATGAACTTGGTCATCGCTTTCTTTGTTGTCTTGGACTCGGTAAGATAAGATTCGTAAAATGCCTCCTGATCTTCGACAGGTGCGAGCAACTTAATTTCGGAATATGCGGATTCGACGGCCTCATCGGTAATGAGTCCCTTGGAAGAGAGGAATTGAATAAGAGAATAGTTAGATACGAGGAAGCGAGAGTACTTCTCCTTCAAAGTGGGTTTGCGAGGTTTCTTCTCCTGCTCACCCTCAGCAGCAGGGGCAACCTTCTTGGCAACCTTCTTAGGAGAAGGAACCTGAGATCCCTGAGTGCTGGTAGTAGTAACGTTGGTAGTAGACATGTTTTGTTTAAGACTGTTTCAATTAAATGTTTGATGCCACTGTTTAGAAGTTAAAAAAGACCTTCAATTTTATGAGTTTTCTCAACACTTTCTGATAATAGGAGTCCAAGAAAGTTCCGTTGAATAGTTCCGTTGTAAAACCGATAAATTACTGGAAAATCAATAACTCACTCATTTCCCGATAAGTAAAAAAAGGGTTTTTTATTAATATATATTAAAATTTATAAAACAGTCTAACTTAAGGATAATTGCGAAGACACCTTATTAAAAGTCTCGGGTGCCGTGTTTGGTTTAAATCTTACTTGTTCGATTGGTGCCCGACATATGGGACAACCGACATTCGTTTTTTGTATTGCTCCTAATGTACAATTTCCACAAAGGGTGTGCTTACAACCGAAGGCAAGAACGGTTTGGGGTGTAATGTCTTCCATACAAATCGGGCATGTTGGGTCGACAAAGTAGTCGTCGCAATCGGTTGTGTCCATTACCAGAGACACTTTCTTTCGATTTGCTTGTTGTTGTTGAAAACCTTGGTTGATGCGTCGACGATGAAGTACCATTGCTTGATCAATCTGGTTATGTAGAAAACGCATTTCTCTCTCCAAATTGAAATCAGGTTGTTGAGGTCTAGGTAGAGGTCTAAATTGAGGTCTAGGTTGAGGTCTAGGAGGAGCAACAGGAAGTTCGGCAGGTCGTTCGTAGTGTCGAATACGCCCTACAAATTCTTGTATGCTTCGTGGGGGAGGTCGAAGAAATGCTATTACAGGATTGGCAAGTGCTTCCCCTCTCGGAATTCGCGACCACCCCCGACGGTGGATTTCCTCATTGAGCACACTCCAAATACGTCTCCAAAAAGGCAGACCGATACGTTCGGTTGTTGCCCGGTTCCTAATCAGTTGATCAGTCCAACCTTCGGGCATATTCTCACCTAACCAGTAGGCTTTAATACGAGCAACTGCTTGCTGAAGTATATCGCTATTACAACTTGAGGCTCGACACCTGTTTTGTCTACAAATAGAGCAAACCATTCTTACTAATCTTTCTTTAGATGCCACTGACTAATTCCAAAAAAGAACCTTCGATTTTATTGTGCGTCCAAGAAAAGGGGGTTGATGACACGAATACACTCAATATTCGATAAATTACTGGAAAATCAATATGTCACTCATTTCCCGATAAGTATATATAGAGATTTTCAACGGAACCTTGGGATCCAGTCTTGGACACGAGTTGGGGGATAGATCCGTTGGGATGTGGGGTGGCGGGTGCCCTGTGTCTCATATCCAAAAATATCCTGTCTCTAATATCATTCACCAGAATCATGGGTCTGAAGAATTGATGAAAGTCTCTTCCAATAATCTATCTCTTGGACTGTATTTCAAATAAAAGTAGTAACATATAATAAATGAATCACAAGCACTGAGAAATATATTGACTGTTAGAAGTGGATAAAGTTTGAAGTGAATGGAGTAAGGAAAGAACAAACATTGGGTTAATAGTCCCATGGAAATAGTAGAAATAGAAAGGTCCTCTATTTTTTTCTTTTGGGTTGTCAAATATATTTGTGGAAACATCATGAAACATGCTGTTCCGGATGCCAAATAACCAAAAATTAAAAATAAATTGTCGTCCATGATAATCTATTAATTATATCTGTTTTTACTTTAATTATTTTACACATAAGATAAAATAGGAAGAACTGTATAAACATTTGTCATCACATCATCCAATATTCATCTCTTCTAAAGGAAGGAAATAGGGATAATAATAAGGATACAAAAAAATACGACTTCCGGAATGAAGACAAAAATATTCAGAATTAGAAATTTCATCTCTATTGTTTGATGCGTTCATATTCCACACAATACAAAAGGCACTGCTTATACAAAATAATTCAAAAATCATATACCATAGTTGTATAAAATAGTTGCGTTTGTATTTTCTTGGACAAAGAATACAAAGATATTACACAAGAATTAAATAATATGGATAATGAAAGAATTCCTTTGAATGTTGAACTAACAAATGAAGAGCGCAACATATGCGACGCTAGTTATTCGGAAATAGTATTGTATTACATATTTAATCCAAAACAGTTGGTGATTAGTTTGTATGAATCTATTATGTCAACATTTAGATAAAATTGAAGTATTTTTGCGTGTGAATATAATTTATATATTCACACGCAAAATATAAACTATGCAACGAGGCAATAAAAACGGAGGACTTAATAATGAAGAGGAATTTGTAACTTTATTTAACAAATCATCAATAAAAACCGTTTGGACTTCATCTATTTTAAGTAAAAAATGCGAATTGTCCGAATCGTATTTACATTTTAAAAGACAAAAAACCCCTACTGCATCACTTGTTGACCAAAGCAAAACAGATGTATTATTAACCTTTAACCCCAACCCTGAAATAAGACACAAAATTTCTCTAAAAAGGGGGCAAGGGAGACCAACTTCAGGAAATGTATCGGAAACATATGCGCTAATGTTAAGTGTATTTCAAGATAACCATTCTACAAACATAGAGTTGTCTAATTTGTTGGACAAAATATTCAGCCATTTACCAAGCGGTATTATTACCAGTAAATGGAATGTTACTCAGTTAAAGAAGGATATCACAAATCCAGATCCAGAATTCAACCGGGCAAGAGATGAAATTCGACAATGGAAAGAACAATATGATATTTGCAATACACTTTGGAAAGAGATGAAGGAAAAACATGGAGAATATGTTCGCGATGTATTTGAAGAATGTCTATCGGGAAAATTAAAATTTGCCAATAATGAAGGGACGGCTAGTTTTGTGATTGATATTGACATCGTAAATAACGGATTCACATTATTCAATATAATACCATTGACGCATTCAAATGAAAAGCTATCCAAGTATATTGATACATTGGTTAAAAATACTAACAGTCCTTTTGCTACGAAATCGTCTCGTCAGAATTCAAATAGTCCATACAAGATATGGACCCGGTTCCTATGAATATTTCCTATTAAATGTGTAAATATTTTTTATTTCTTGGACTACAATAGAAAAAGAAGAGTAGATCTATATAAAAATTTTATGAGTACCAAAAAATCATATGACATATAGGACTTAAATATTATGTTTGGTATATATACAGAGAAAATGGGTCGATATTATAGCGGATCAATCGAAGGCAAGTTTTGGTTTGGTATACAAGGAAGTAATGATATAGAAAATCTAATAAATATACAAGCAAATGAACCAAAATTGTTATGGATTGGTTGTAATTGTTATATAGAAGATGAAAACGACGAATATTGTAAAGATTGTTATGATAGTTTGGAAGATTTCTTGGACAAAGAAGAAGAGGACATAGAAAATGGAATACATTTTTATGAGGACAACGAAATTTCATATGACATAGATGAAAGTTATTTACAAGAATTAAAAAATGCGTTGGAAACAATAGAAAAAACATTTGATGATCATTTGAAAGAACTATGTAACAAGTTGCCTAATAATTTACAAAATGCGTTTGATGGACATTTTAATGAAATAATCACATACGTTTCAGAAAAAGAAAATAAACCATTGGGAAAAATAGCAACCTAT